>Ga0233437_1000898_pt1 | contig 60767 bp, 57 predicted proteins | sample SI_122_August201_FD_182714 | JGI IMG/M metagenome (GOLD analysis project Ga0233437, IMG submission 182714) | Seawater microbial communities from Saanich Inlet, British Columbia, Canada - SI_122_August2016_200_MG | ecosystem: Environmental > Aquatic > Marine > Inlet | place: Canada: British...
TCTCGTTTCTCTTTTCGCCGATATCGATAGCGGCAAAAAAGCGACCCCGGTTGTTGCAATCAGAATTTGTAAAATTTGCGGGCAGGCTCCGCTAGAGTCATTTGCGTGCAAAATTCAGGTAATAACATCGGTAATTAGAAACGAATCGGGTTTATTGGGACAGCTGTATGCATAGTTGAGTTTGGTAAAAAACATAACCGCATGGTCGTACTTGCCACCGGTGCACACATGGGACCCCCGGGGCACATTCCGGTTAAGCCAATCCGAAACCGCTGCGATATGTCGATTGAATCGGCCGCCGGGGATAATTGTAAGCCCCAGCCTTCTTGTAATCCGGTCGGCAACGACGTTCTCCCATTTATGTTTTCCCACAGCAGTAATCACTACCACGCACAACCCAGCCAGCAGGCAACCGGCAATAACTCTGGCGAATTTCGGCCGCGGTTTTGCGCAAAAGCCGATCAGGAGTTGAATCATCCGGCCAACCGCGGGAAACAGCATGATGATGGCGATGATGATGTGACGCATGTGGTCCTGATAGAGTCCATACGCTGAAATGAAGGGTAACAGCGGGATCACAAGGGCCAAGTATATACGGTCGTTTTTTCCATTCGGGAAACAGGCTGAAATCACCGTGGCACTTATCCCCAAAACCACCACTCGGAACAAAACGATTTCCCGTAACAGCAACCGATATGTCACAACGAACCCCCTGGTGAACATATCGTATAGATATGAACCTAAGGAGGTATAACCGAAGTATTTGTTCACCAAATTTCTCTCGGGACTCATGGCGCCCATAATATGCCAAAATGGCTGATGTTGCAGAAGAATACAAACGACCCAAATACTAATGACGGCAAGACTGCTGCCGAAGTGAATCGTCATCCCCGTCAGGGATTCACGGGAGCGGAATTGACTGGAGGCAAAGATGAGAAGAAGGGGAAATCCGGCATAGAAAACGGCAGTCTCTTTGGTCAGAAATGCCAATGCATAACTAATTCCCGATAGTAGGAAAAACAGCTTTTTGTGACTACGGCCTCCCTTTATGTAGAAAATACAGGACAGAAAGACAAATGCCGGCATGAGGCAATCGATCCCAATACGCCAACTGAGTAAAAACAATTTGGGTGAGAAGGCCAACAGCACCCCGGTAATGGACGCAACCCACCTTCCATACAACAGATTGACGAAATAGAACATGGAAAGTATTGCAAAAAAATAGGTCAGTTGGGTCGCCCAATGGGCTACCGAAATGTTGATTCCGAAACCAGAGAATGCGCCAGCCAGAATGATTGTATAGACTGGACCGCGATCGTAATGTGAGGGAGGATTGCCCTGTGATATCCGAACGGCTTGGATAAGGTATTTCCCACCGTTATTGGAGATATTGCTGCTTCTCCCATAATTGAAAGCAGACAACACTACCAAGAGCAGCAATATTCCTCCGAAAAGGTGTGGGGTTTTCATCGAATTCAAGAGGTTATGAATCCGTTCTCGAATAATCACCATTCTCCGTAAAAATCCTTCCACCCTCTGTTTACCAAGATGTCCAGCCTCCATCCACCACCAGATTGGATCCGGTCATATAGCGCGATGCGTCGCTGACCAGAAACAGGATGGCACCGTTGAAATCGGACCAGACCGCCATTCTTCCCAATGGTGTCCTGTCCGAATACTTCCGATGAAACGGTTCAGCCTGCCCATCATAGACACCACCGGGGGTCAGTATGTTTATTCGGATGTGCTGAGGTCCCCAGAGGGCTGCAAAATGTTTTCCCAGCCCGATCAGTCCGGCTTTGGTGGCAGAGTAGACTGCCGGGCAATTGAGCGGATCCGAACTGCCGTAAATGTTGTCTGCGGCTAAACATCCTTGATAAATTCTCTGGTCGGGCCCCACCACACCGTAAATAGAAGAGATCAATACCACGGAACCGTAGTGGCGATTTTTCAGGTATTTTTCAGCCTGTCGACAACAGAGAAAGGCGCTGGTCAGATTCCCCTGGAGTGCCATTTCCCAGGTCTTTTCCGGGTACTGATCGGTGGGCCGATAGTATCCTTCGGGTTTTGACATTACGCCGTGGATTAGGAAATCAAGATGCCTGTGCTTTTCCATCACCTGCTCAAACAAGAATTTAACCTGAATATCGTCGGCAGCGTCACAATCGATTCCGAAGACCCGGGCACCAGTCTGTTCGGCGATCTCAAGAGCGGTTTGCCGACATCCGGCAGCCGGGAGGTCCGCCAGCACAACTGTTGCACCGGCAAGTCCCAGTACTTTTGCAAAATGCCGCCCCATCTGACCGCCGCCCCCGACAATAATTCCAACCCGATCTTTTAAGGAAAAAATTTCGGTTGGTGTTTCCAAGGCCGGTATCGAATCATATTGAACCGCTGTGGGCATGTTAGATCCTTTTATGTTCCAGTCAAAGAGACATGAGAAATTCGAGCAGCGTAAAATCAAACTCAGAGTCGAGATCGAGAGATCTTTCTCCCGGCACTTCATAGAATCCGGTGCGTTTGGGCAACCTTGCGCCTTCATCCATCAACGCCCGACGCGTATATACCCAAACGACCGTGTTCAGATCATACATCCTCGGGGCCTGCTGTCTGCATCCGACGGATTCGCCGGAGCCCATTGGCAATCGGATGTAGCCGCCTTCCATAACGACCATGTTGAAATATGGATTTCGATGGGCAGGACTTCCCGAAACGACGGCATCACAATCGGTTTCTCTCAGCTGTTTCAGGCATGATTCGATGTCTCCGACGGTCCGGAGGGGACCGGTGGGATCCAGCAGCACTAATGCCTCTATTCTTTTCCTGTACAATCGTTCCGATTCCGTCACGGCGTGTTGCATGACCGGAAGCATGGGGGTCGTGTCCCCGGCTATTTTCTCCGGCCTGAGAAAGGGAACATCCGCCCCCCATTTCTTTGAAATATCTGCAATCTGCGGGCTGTCGGTGGAAACGATTAGGTGATCGATTGACGGGCAGTTCAATCCACACGCAATGGCGTATGCGATAAGCGGCTTATCGATGACGGTTTTGATATTTTTCCCCGGCACGCCTTTCGATCCGCCACGTGCAGGGATAAGACCCAGAACCATTGTTTTTTCTTTTGCCAAATCGATCTTAACCAGTTCAGTTGGTGGAAAATTCTTCCAAAAACCAGGAAATTACTCTACCGAGGCCCGACTCAAGGCTATGGTGACATTCCCAATCGAGCAGATCGCGGGCCTTGTTCACATTTGAAAAGTTGCGCTTCACATCACCAGTTCGCGGAGCTGAGTGTTTTACGGTTATGTTGCCGATCCCTTTTTCATTCAACCCTTTCGATAATTTCTGAACCAACTCGATAATCGAGGTCTCCGAATTACTGGCAATCTGAAACGCTTCCCCTCCGATGCCGGGCTTGCCCGCCGCTTGTCGAATGGCTCGAATCAAATCACCGACAAAAATAAAATCCCGTGTCTGGGTTCCATCGCCATAAATCTCCAAGGGTTCCCCCGCAATGGCTCGCTGAATAAACTGAGCAACCACGCTGCTTTTATGATCGGAATAAGGGCCGAAAACATTTCCGAACCGGAGAATAACCGTCTCGACTCCGAAAGTACGATAGTACGCCGAGCAATAGCCTTCACCGGAAAGTTTACTGGCGCCATATGGTGATACCGGATGCGCCGGGAGTTCCTCGTGGATCGGAGGTGAACACTCCCCGATGGGCGCTCCACTCGAAGCAAAAACAAACCGTTTGATGCCGTTTTGCCTGGCGGCTTCAAGGTAATTAAGGGTCCCGATGACATTGGTCACACAATCGAAACGGGGGTTCTTTACAGACGGTTCAACTCCTGAGTTTGCTGCAAAATGGACAATCACATCGATATCTACGCTTATTTCAAGGGCCAGTCGTTCATCGGTGATATCACCCACAATCAGTTGAACTTCGTTATCAAAAGGAAGCTTTGCATCCATGGGATTATTCTCCGAAAAACGGCATATTTGAGCAAGATTTTCCCGCTTTCCCACAGACAGGTTGTCTATGATCCGGATGCCGTGTCCCCCCTCCCGGACCAGCGTTTTTATAAGATTGCGACCGATAAATCCACATCCGCCGGTAATCAGCCATTTCATGATGCTAGGCCCATTTTATCTGTCGGTAAATCGGTTCAGTACCTGAGGTTATCCTTGAGGACGCTAAATTTCTCATTTTTTAAAATCCGTATGTTACAATAACAGCAATTTACAAAGACCGGTTGTCAAAAATAACTGGCAATATTTATTAGTCTCTCCTTGTTTTGCATAACGAGCAACAACATCGGAAGTGACTGGAAACCTTTGGCCTGTTTTGTTTTCCGATCGCTAATAGCGTTTAGAGAAACGAGTCTTGGGTTGGGCCGGTTCAGTTCGCTGGACCCAGTATGTTTTCAGCGATCTGTCCGGCTTTTTGGCGATAGGATATCTGCCGGTTAATCGATTGATCCATGCCAATGGGGTAACCACCGCAAAGAAGAGCACCGTAAGCGCCAGGGTCACCAGTAGATCCGCTGCCATGCCAATGAGGCAAAGTTTTCGCATATCGTCTCTTTCAGTCGAGGATGAGATCCTTCCGCCAGTTCTTTTCCTCTACCCAGGGCGGTTGCTCCGCTTTGTATAGGATGTATTTCTCCATCACCAGTACATCCATCTCCGTTCGCATAAAACATCGGTAGGCGTCTTGGGGTGTGCAGACAATCGGCTCACCGCGAACGTTAAAGCTGGTGTTCACCACCACGGCACAACCGGTCAGCTTGTCGAATTCGGCGATGACATCGTAATAATCTGGTTTGTCGGTTCGATCGACGGTTTGAATTCGTGCGGAATAATCGAGATGGGTGACCGCCGGGATATGGCTTCGTTTGTTCTTGATGCGATCGAGCATTCCCATGCTATCCCGGTCCGGTTGAGAAAGTCTGTGTTTTTTCCGGACATCTGCCACGATCAACATATAGGGGCTGGGTCGATCCAATTCGAAATACTCCCCCGCCTGTTCCTCGAGAACGGTTGGTGCAAACGGCCTGAAAGATTCGCGATATTTTATTTTCAGGTTCATGACACTCTGGGTTTCACCTCTACGGGGGTCACCCAGGATGCTTCTTGCCCCCAGGGCTCGGGGGCCGAACTCCATCCTGCCCGTCATATATCCGACGATCTTGCCTTCCGCGATCAAGCGGGCGATGGTTCGATTGCGGTCTTCCCATCCGAATTCATGATAAGGATACGCTTTCTGATCAAGATAGGCTTTTATCCGATCCGATGGATAGGCCGGGCCCAGGTAGGAGCCCCGTTGGCCGTCATGCCCCTCCGAGACGGTTCTCTCCCTGCCCAGGTATCGGTGCCACACCGACATGGCAGCGCCCAGAGCACCGCCCGCGTCACCGGCCGCCGGTTGTATCCAAATATTTTTAAAAGAGGATTCCCGGAGGATTCTACCGTTGGCAACGCAATTGAGTGAAACGCCGCCTGCCATGCAAAGGGAATCCAAACCGGTTTCACGGTGAACATGATTGACCATTTTCAAAACGACATCTTCCGTCACCGCCTGAATACTAGCGGCGATGTCCATTTCCCTTTCAGTAATTTCACTTTCAGGCCTTCGCGGCGGGCCGCCGAAGAGGTCGGCAAAGCGGTGATTTGTCATCTTCATACCGCCCAGAAAATCAAAATAAGACATATCCAACCGTAACGACCCATCCGCCTTGACGTCCACCAGTTTGTTAAGAATCAGGTCCTTGAATCGCGGACGGCCGTAGGGCGCCAACCCCATGAGTTTGTACTCACCGGAATTGACCCGAAAGCCTGTAAAATGAGTAAACGCCGAATAGAGAAGACCCAGCGAATCCGGGAAGCGAAGCTCCTTCAGCAGATTAATCTCATTTCCGGAACCATGCCCGTAACTTGCGGTAGCCCATTCGCCGACACCGTCGATGGTAAGGATGGCAGCCGTTTTGAATGGGGAGGGATAGAAAGCGGAGGCTGCATGGGCTTCGTGGTGCTCGGTGAAAAGTATTTTTCCTTTGTAGGATAGCCGTTTGCGAATGATCCGGGAAACGTGCAATTTTTTCCCCAACCAGATCGGCATCGCCGCCAGCCAGGCATATAGCCCCCTGGGTGCTGTAGCCAAAAAACTTCTGAAAATTCGCTGAAAGGTCAGAAAAGGTTTATCGTAAAAAACGATAGCATAAAGCTGGTCAATCGAAATGCCAGCTTCCCTTAAACAATAATCAATGGCGTTTGCTGGAAATCGTGCATCGTGCTTTATTCGTGTAAAACGTTCCTCCTGAGCGGCCGCAACGATTTTTCCGTCCACCACCAAACAGGCTGCGCTGTCGTGGTAAAAGCAGGAAAGACCCAGAATGTATTTGGTTTGCGTGCTGTCGGATGTCATAAGTCGGTTTGAGAAAAAGCCGGAAAGATCAGATTCTATGAGTCCTTCTAAAATACCACTTCATGATGTTAGGCCCATTTTACCTGCCGATAGATCTGTTCCGGTTTGATATTAGTCTTGTGTTCCATGACAACCGATATCATCTCTTCAAGCACCGTATCGGTTAGCAGGTGCGGCTTAAGGCCGAGTTTCGCAAGCCCGGTGTGTTTCGGGTTGTAGTAGTGTGATTCAGCCTCTTTCCGAGGGTTCTCAAGGTGCTTAATCTTTACTTTCACCCCCATTCCACTGCCCACCTTCCGGACCCGATCGGCCAATTCGTTGACACTGAAGGTTTCTGTAAACTGGTTGAAAATTCTCATTTCACCGGCGACCGGTTCATTTTCAATGGCCAGTCTAACGCATTCAAGGGTGTCTTTGATATTCAAAAACCCCCGGGTTTGTCCCCCTTTTCCGAACACCGTCAGTGGGTATCCGGAAACCGCCTGGACAATGAACCGGTTCAAAACGGTTCCGAACAGTTCATCATAATTGAAAAATGGAAAGAGACGGCTGTCATCTCCGGTCTCTTCGGTCATCAGTCCGTATACCGGACCCTGCATAAGATCGGTTACTTTCAGATCCCACATTCGAACATAAAACCACAACAGATCCGTATCCATGATCTTGGTGGTATGGTAAAGACTGCCTGCCTGTCGGGGATACAAAAAGGTATTCTTCCGCCCCTTGTGATCCACCTCGAGCCAGCCTTCCTCGATATCGATATTGGGCGTTCCGTATTCCCCCATGGTCCCCAGCTTCACAATGTGGGCATCAGGGGCAAATTCTCTAACGGCAAAAATCAGATTGGCGGTAGCATTCAAGTTGTTGTTCAAGGTCAACATGGCGGCCCGTCTGTTGAGCATGGAATATGGGGCGGCCGGCTGTTCCGCATAATGAACGATGGCATCGGGAACAAAAGCCTCAAAGACCTCGGCTGTAAATGACCAATCGGTCAAATCACCGATAAATACCGACATATCGTATCCGGAAACCGACTTCCAGAATGATACACGATCCTGGAGATCGGGCACGTCAAAGAGCGGCGTCACATTCTCTTCCCGGCAAACCCGTCGGCGAAGGTAATTATCCACCAGTGCAACTTCGTAGCCAAGCTGCGTGAGATGCATGGCCGTTGGCCACCCCAGATATCCATCGCCTCCGAGTATCAGTACTTTCATCTGCTCCTTATTTATCCGTTCCATTTGGCCAATACCGTTCGGCAGGATGTTTTCGGTCGTCCAGTTCTTCGAGCAAGCGGTTATTTTTCAAGAAGGCCCGCAGCTGGTCATGGGTCAGCGGTTTTTCATTACTGGAATTGTAGGGATTATCCACCGTTTCGGAGACAACTCCCGGATAGGCGTAACTATTGCTCCGATAGACGCTTGTAAATGCCGGATGAACAACAAAATAGCGGTCCAGCTCCCACGTCCGTCGCGTTTCTTCACTGTTCATCAACTCTTCGTAAATTTTTTCACCGGGTTTGGTTCCGATGTTTTGAACTGAAATATCCTTGGGTTGATATCCGAAAAACGGCGCCAGTTCGTCAATCATGATCTCCGCCAGCGCTTTGATATTGATAACTGGCATCTTTGTGATGAACACTTCACCGCCCTTGGCAATCGTTGTCGATTCGATGACGAGACGAACCGCATCTTGTATGCTCATGATAAACCGGGTCATTTGAGAATCGGTCAGTGTTACGGGGCCACCCTCACGGATCTGTTCCCGAAATATCGGAATCACCGACCCCCGGGAACCCAGTACATTCCCGAACCGGGTGGAGAAAAAAATTGGTTTATCACCCTGCTGATTGCTGTTGGCTGCAGTCATGAGCCGTTCGCCCATCAATTTTGAGGTTCCCATGACACTGGTCGGGTTCACGGCCTTATCGGAGCTGGTGAACACCACCCGTTCCACTCTATTTTCCTTGGCAGCCGATATGACATTATGAACCCCGAGGATGTTGGTCTGCACCGCCTCAAAAGGTGAGCGTTCGCATAAAATAACGTGTTTAAAGGCAGCTGTGTGGAACACGACATCAATGTCGTTCATTTGACGGGACAGTTTTCGGGAGTCCCGCACGTCGGCTAAATAGAACCGGGCGTTTCCATACCTTGAAAACCGCTGCTCCGTAAAAAGAAGTTCGCTTTCGTTGTTATCCAACCCGATCAACTCACCGACGCCGTATTCTTCCATCAATAGCCGCACCAATTCACGACCTACGGTGCCGCAGGCACCTGTGACGAGTACCCGTTTCTTTCTAAAAAAAGAATTTGACGCATTCATGATTACAGAATCCCCGGTGCTATCATTTCTGCAAGACATTCGATCTTGCAGTCGGTATCATTATTAACATTTTTAAAAATGTAGGATTTTCTCCTTTGGAATTCCGATACTGAGAATTTTGGAGAGGATTTTCTTGCTGCGATTAATAGCGGAAATAAGGATTTTGTCGAATTCCAAAGATGGCAATATCGATGGATCCCGGACGATTGTGTCAAAGAAAAGTTGGCCCGTATTGTGATCGTCCACGATGGCGACAATATCGATTCGTGTCTCCCGGCAGGAGATATAGGCTATTTCTGCAAAGTCACCCGCGCCGTAGAAAGCGATACGACAGCATCCATTGGATCCCATCTCTCTGAAAAGTTCCTGCAACCGATTCCGGCCGCCACTATATAACTGATGGGAATATTTTATAAATTCATATGTCAGCCGGGTCTTTTCTGCCATGCCGGCGGGCGTCAGGATATATCGAAGTTTGTTTGGCTTAAGGTTCGTTATCTTGAAATATCCCTTGTTGGCCAGTCTTTTAATAAAAGAATTGACAAGCCCTAGAGAAACATTGAACTCATTGGCCAGATGCCGCTGGCTCGGCATGTCGTTTTCCTCGATTTTCTCGAGGATTTTTAAAGTGCGAATGTCGTTATGATCCATGGTCGGTTGTAGGGCAAGAATCTGTCACAAGTACCGGCGGGTTAACATTTTTCATGAGGTTCAACAGCTCAGCGGCGATATTGTCGACTGTCAAACCTTGCGATGCCAACAAATGAGAACGGGTGCCAACGCCGCAGAAGGCATCCCGTATTCCGATCCGTCTGACCCTGGCCGAACAATTCTCCGCCACGGCTTCACACACACAACTGCCAAGCCCCCCGATGATGCTGTGCTCTTCAAGGGTCAACAGATACCCGGTTTCATCGGCAGCCGATACAATGGCATCCACATCGAAGGGCTTGATGGATGCCATTTGAAGTACCCTCACGTTTATACCGTTTTTATTTTTCAGAATATCGGCCGCCCACAGCGCTTCTCGTACCAATGAGCCGGTGGAAACGATGGCTGCATCATGGCCGGATCGCAATTCGGTTGCGGTACCGATTTTGAACCGCTGCCCGGAATTGTATCCATCGTCGACATCCACCGCACCCAACCGAACATAAACCGGCCCATTGAGGTTCAATGCGGCATCCACGACCTGTTTCATCTCCCTCACATCTCCCGGGACAAGAACCGTCATGTTGGGGATGGCACGCATGATGGCGATGTCTTCTACAGCATGGTGTGTCGGACCCGCGGATCCGGCACTCAATCCGCTGAAACTGCCGATAAGTTTGACATTCAATCCTGGATATGCCACGCTGGTTCGCACCTGTTCACAGGCCCGCATGGAAATGAAAGTCGCAAAGGAGTGAACAAAGGGGATCTTGCCGCCCAGAGATAACCCGGCGGCGATCCCGACCATGTTCTGTTCGGCAATGCCGACCTGCAGATAGCGATCCGGGAAGCGTTTCTCAAAATGATACGATTGGGTGGCTTCCTTCAAGTCCGCTTCTAAGACCACCAGATCGGGATGTTCCTGTCCTTTTTCCGCCAGATATTTTCCATATTCGCCAAGAAGAGAATGAGACGTCATAGGGCCCGGCTCTCGTGTGTATCCAGCACCTCTTTTTGGGCCAATTCGGCATATTCACCTGAAATTGCCTTACCGTGCCATTCGGCGTTGTTTTCCATAAAGGAGAGGCCTCTACCTTTAATAGTATTGGCAATGACCATGGACGGTCGCCCTTTTCTAAAAGGAATGCGCTTAAATGTTTCTATAATTTCATCCGTATGGTGACCGTCGATTTCCTCAACTTCCCAACCGAATGCCTCCCATTTACTCCGATACGGTTCCAGTGTCATCACTTCCTCGGTCTGGCCGTCGATCTGAAGTCGATTTTTATCTACGATTCCAACAAGATTTGAAAGTCCGTAATGACCGGCAGCCATGGCCGCTTCCCACACAGAACCCTCCTGTGTCTCCCCGTCTCCCATCAGGACGAATGTGCGATGCTCTCTTCCGTCCATTTTGGCTGCAGCCGCAAGCCCCACCCCGATGGATAGACCATGACCCAGAGACCCGGTATTCATTTCAATTCCCGGCACCTTGTGCATATCCGGATGTCCGCATAGCCGGCTATTGTCACTGCGAAAGCTCAACAGCTCGTTTTGATCGAAAAATCCTTTCATCTGCAGTACCGTGTAAAGGGCGGCAGAGGCATGCCCTTTGCTCAGGAGAAAACGATCCCGATCGGGCCATTGGGGGTTTTCCGTATCGATTCGCATGATGCCGAAGTATAGACATACGAGGAGGTCGAGACAGGAAAAGGAGCCGCCGGGATGTCCGCATCCGGCATTGACGAACACGTCAACGAGAAGACTCCGCGCCTTGGCGGAAATGCTGTCTATATCTTGTAAGCTGTGCGGATTTTTCATAAAAATACACTGTCGGAAAATAGCTCCGCTTGGAGAGTTACAGAGAAAAAAGAAGAAAACTCAACGATTTTATTTGATTTGGGCACCTAAACTTGTAAACGTTCAATTCCTGAGCGTTCAGCTTTTGAACACATCTTAAAGTTGCTGTCAAGAAAAAACTCGCTCACAGCTTGTATCCGGATTTCATCATTTAACCAGCAAACTGATTGCTACTTAAATATTATTTATGATTTTATCCGGTTACATGATGGTTTTTAGAGTCTGCGCGGATATATAAATAATAATTATTTGTGTGTCAATGAATAAATAGATACAATATGTTGTGGGTGTTGAACGGGGCACTTCAGATTAGACCTGTATAATCTTACCAGGCGGTCCACCCGCCGTCGATGACAAGATTCGATCCGGTCATATAGGAAGATGCATTCGAAATCAAGAAGATGACTGCAGCGTTGTATTCATCCTCTCTTGCCATCCGGCCCATGGGAACGCGGGCGCAGTAGCCTTCCAGGAACTGTGGATCCTGTCGGTTATATACGCCGCCAAAGGTGAGCGTGTTGACTCGGACATTTCGCGGTGCCCAGTATGTGGCTAAGTACCGGGTGAGATTAACCAGAGCGGATTTGGATGTCGAATAGGAAACGGGTTTATAGAATGGAGTTTCTGCTGTGTTTCGATACTCGTATACTCGTTGATCCGGGGAAACAAGACCGTATGTCGAGCAGATATTGACGATGGACCCCTTTTCGGCCTTTGCCATAATACCGCCGAAAACCTGGCAGGCCAGAAAAGTTCCTTTGACATTGACCTCCAGGATTCGATCCCAGGAGGATTCCGGATAATCCTCAAAAGGTCCGTTTTCACTTGCCGGGGCATTGGGAGGAGAATCCAAAGCGGCATTGTTGATCAATGCCTCTGGAACATCCCATTTACTGACGATTTCTTGAAGTGCCCGGTCAAGGGAGTTTTTTTTCGTAATATCGGCTTGAAGGACCAGGAGGGAGTTCTTGCCGCCGGAATCTATCAAAATTTGATCTGCCCCGTCAGCCGCCATATCGATTACCGCAACTTTTGCACCCCGTTCCAGGAGCGACAAACTAAACTGGCTACCGAGTTGGCCCAATCCACCGGTAACAACGACAACTTTACCCTCAACACTGAAATAATCGATGCTCATAGAGATTCACATGATGTGGGAAGGGGGTTATCTGCAAGGGGTCTTTTTCTCCGTTTCACCTTTCCAGTACTCCGGGTCGTTAAGGGCAGTATCTTCATAGGACCCCAAGGCCTTCATAAGGTAGCCTTCTCATTTACAGATATTCTCTCAAGAAACACTCAAATCTATATTTTAAAATGGTTGACGATTCACTATCAGTTCTGCCAAATCAAAATCAAGGGGATTATTAATATCCAAGGACTCGATGGCGTCATCCATAACATACGGAATGATTTCCGTTCCGGTAATGGACGATTTCGCCCATATCGTCGACGGCCTTGTCACGTCGATGGAGGCGTTGTTTACATATACCTGCGGAAGTATCTGATAACTCAGGGTATGCGCCTGGTCCGGTTTTTGATCTGCCGGAATCAAATGAATCAAGCGGTCGCCTTCAATCCTCCACATCTTATAGGGATGTTCGCTACAAAGACTCACCGATCGCACCGAATCTGCTGTTGGGTTATTCAACAATAGTTCGATGGCGTTATCTACGGATTCCAGCTTTCTGAAAGGAGATGTTGCAAATAGTTTCACGATCAGGTCCGGTTCATAATCCTCATTGTCCCTTAACCATCCCAGGGCGTGTTTGAATGCATCTAACTCCGTGGAATCAACTTGCGAGACCTCTGCAGGGCGCTTAAAAGGAACCTCGGCCCCATATTTTTTTGCCACCGAGGCGATTTCCGAATCATCCGTAGACACAACGGTTCGATTGATATACTTAGACCTTGCTGCACACTCAATCGTATGGGCGATTAACGGTTTACCCCCAAGTACTTTGATATTCTTTTTCGGTATCCGTTTGGATCCGCCGCGTGCCAGAATCAGGCATAAGATCCGCATCATAATTTGATTTCCAAGAAATTAAGTAGATTGTTACAATTGGTGGACTCCATAGAATTTGATAAATCGTTTTTTAGAGAATAAACCAAAATAATCGTCCTACCCACTCTTATCGCATTCAGTTTTCGAACATTTTCCAAATCAAATGTCAATCATAAAAACGCTCTTTATACTGCCCTTTAAGGAGTTGATTGCATTTGCCGGACGGGTATCACCGCTTGCTTTGACCGGACACGTTATAAATCTTTTTATTGTATGTCAATGTTTTTATAATCGCAATATATGGTGTTAAGGAGAAATTAACAATGAAAGGAGTTTCTCAAAAAGGAAAGGCATTTTGAACATCATGATTCACCAGCAAATCACGATAGTCTCAAATCTAACGTCATGGGATGTGGAACCATTTTTGATCAGCCTTTAATGTCGTTTACGGTTTCACTTCAATTTTCCCAGTACGTGATTGAATGATTCAAGAAAGCTTGGTAATTTTCCATATACCTGAATGGCTTGATTTTCATTGTATGTATGCGAAAGTAAATTTCTGGCTTCAATCATTTCAAGGAACACATCCTCTTTATCGATGAGTTCTAAGGCAAAAGCTTCCTTAAATACCTGTCGGGGGGACACGGTTCTAACGCCATGAATATCCTCCAAAAAATTCTTTATGGTTTTCCACAACAATTCGTACGTGAATTCAAAGCGTTGAATCGACGCATCACGGATAAATTCCGATTCCGGTTCGTTCAAAGCCTTTGCCAGCTGCTTTGTCGCATTTTCATAATGTTCCAGAATTTTTCTATATCGGCCGGATGTCAACTGTTTATGTCCTTTGTTTTTTGCATTGCGATCTTCCTGAAATCGCAGCTCACCGATGCTAAATCCACAAAATCGATTTTCAAAAGGGTCGGAATCTGTTCCAGTCTTTCTTTGATGTTAACCATGGTTTTCGCTTCAACCGGTTTGTCTGCAATGATTCCAATGTCAATATCCGCTTTCGGGTCATGGCCATCACTTGTCCGGGATCCAAAAAGAAACAGGCGATAATTTCCCGTCATTTCTTGCCGAACATTCTCGGCGATCCGATCAAGGATCGGTTGGATATTATCGGGGTCTGGATTCATTTTGTGAGAATCTCTTTAATGTACAGGCAGCTAAAGTTCGACAAAAGATTAACTTTGAAATGGTCAGATGTCAAGGAAAGGGAGAATACTACTTATATTTGACTTGCGGCGAAAAGAAATAAAAATATTTAGACACGGATCAGGCTACGCTTTCAGCTTCGACCCGACAAGTTTTCACAGGTTACACGGATTAAACTTCAGTTCGCTTTGCGGTGTTTTTTTCAATCACAGGTACATTCCTGGCAATATCAGAAAATTAACAGAATTAAGTTTTTACCACGGTTGCGGATGCTTCCACAATAATCTCCGATAGAATCCAACGTATAACGAGTCATATTTCATTCAGAATCAATCTGATCGATGGCTTGTAGGAATTCATTGATTTGTTGGTGTAACATTTTGAACGTAAAGGGTAATTTGGCAGCAACGAGCCGCTCTTTCTCCCAGTCAAGTTCATAGGAATATGAATGTCTGAATTTGTGACGGAAACTGCGAAAATCGTCGAGCAGTTGAAAGAGGGTGTCGTCAATTGCCCGTGGGCGGTAACCTTCTACTTCGTATTTCATCCGCTTGAGAAGATTCCTGTGCCATGTCTGGGGTTCTACATCGTTTTCGAAAAACCGGGCAATGGACTGAAAGATGTTCTCACAACCGTTGTAAAAGCTGTGCAGAATATATCCGATGGCGCCCCGGTCATATGCCGGGACTTGATGCTCATCCATGCCGAGTTTTTCCAGAACCCCCTGAAATTCCTTTTCGAGTTTGTAAAGTTTTTCCAATTCATCGCGGATGTCTGACTTCAGCAGCGCTATGCTATATTTCATAGATGACCTCTCCGCGTTCCAGAATTTTTTTCACGAATACCTCGTCGTCTGTATCCGTGTACACATCAACGGGAAGTTCGACCGTATCCTCCAGCTCCCTTATGAAGTCCCAATAGTTTTTTCCCGATAGCGGGCGGACGAATATATCGATATCCGAATCCGGGCGGCTTCGATTCTCCGCTGCAGATCCGAACAGGACCACCTTGGAAATGCGAAATTTCTTAAAAACCAACCTTGCCTTTTCCTTTAGCAGTTTCTGACGCAGCGCGGATTCCTCCTGTCGCCGGATGCGGTCTCTTTCCCATCTTTGCTTTAGTTTATCGAATTTCACCATCTGTTATTCCAGACAGGATTTACAAAATTGATAGGATAATCGATATTTTAGGTATTTTTTCAAAAGCACTCAATACATATCGGATTACGGTTCCAATATATTGCATTCCGATCTCTTTTACAACCGGTGAACATAAAAACAAAAATTCTCGGAAAAAAGAGAAATGAATGGATTCCGCCGAATACTCGGATTTTCAAGAGCTGACACGTGCACACAGATGAAAGGTGTCTGCGGAATCGATGATAAACTTCCACACCATCGATTCCGCAGCACGAGAAAAGGAGCGATTAAAATGCCAAAGTTTTCAAGTTATTCCACAACGATTCGGTCTTTATTGTCCTCCCAGGTTTTCTGGCCGATCCCCTTGACCTTCATGATGTCTTTCGGGGCTTTGAAGGGGCCGTTTGCTTCCCGGAACTCGATGATCCGGACCGCATAGGTCGGGCCGATCCGCTTTAACTGCCCAAGTTCCTCGGATGTAGCCGTGTTGATGTTGATCTTTTCAAGTTCGGCTGCCGGAATCGGCGTGCTGAGACCCAGAACCAGAGATAGGACAGCCATTATCACAATGAACCTTGACACTGCTTTCATAACATACCTCCTGTAATTCCTGACGGGTTTCAGAAAGGATCGGTCTGGCCCGGATAATCTTGAGGACTCAGCAAATTTGAATTCCAGGCCCCTCCGACCACGGATACAACGGATACAACGGATAAGCAGATCTGTTAAAATCGATTTTGTCTATTATTTGAGCAGTGATTTGTTGAATTCAAGCAGAGTGCAGGAGGAGGTGTCAGGTCGAGGCGGTTACCGGAGCAATCAGATAACAAACGTATTTGCAGGAAGCGTTAATTTATTTAGGTCAACTGTGATCAATCTGCTGTTGCATGTACAATGGTTTTTATTTAAAATCAAATGTTTTTTTATGGTTCCGTAATAAGTCAAAATTTAGCGCAAAGCCACAAAAGTGTATAGTTAACTCATTAACATTCAGTAATATCCGGTTAGATCCTTGCATGTAGGATCTGTTGTTCCTGTTCTTTGGAAATTTGGTGATCTGGCGACGCTTCGGCGATGCGCAGTTCGTTTTGAATTTTAATCCGAAGCTCCCTCACTCTTTTGATGCTAACCGGCTCGCCATGGTTTTCATGGCAGTGAATGGCAAGCAGCAAATACGTAATGAGACCCGCCAGAATTTGTACCATTAAGCCGTACTGGCTTCTTGCGATCAGATGGTAAACTCGCAGATGGCGTTTCCACCAGGCAAAGAAGTTTTCGATGTTCCACCTGAGCTTATAGGCCTCAGCTATCTGTTCGGCAGTCAGATCTCTGCGATCTGTGGCTATCCAGTAATCAGCGCCATTAACGTGGTATCCGACCAGCCGTACCGGTTTCTGTGACTGGTTTTTGTTTTCTTTGGTGCCCAGCAAAACTTCGGCATCGTAAAAAACGATACTGTCCAGGTCGACGTCGTTTTCTTTGACAACGGTTTTGGTTGTGTTGGCCCTGATTCGGATAATGAAATGTTTATCGTGAGTCTGCAGGTAATCGAACAGGGCATGTTCTTGGTAACCCCGATCGCCGACCACAGTTTGTTCGACGGAAGTGATGGGATCGACAAAGGGCCTTTCGGTACCCTTTCCGTCTGTGAAGTGGATTTTCGTTGGGATACCGTGGTTCAGATCAAAACCCAGGTGGATTTTGGCCTTTTTCGAACCCTTGCGATAATCCGCCCAGTACATGGAAAGCGTTGCATCGATCAGTGAGCCATCAAGGGCAATGAGGTCGCCCAGTTCAGGATGTCTGTTGGGCAACATGCCGGATGCCTTACGGCTGAGTTTTTCAAATACGATTTGTAGCTGTTCAAGTCCCCTTGTATTGATGGCCTCGGAGAAGCTGCTTTTCTTAATGCCGTCTTCCGGGGCAATGTTTACGCGAGCGAAGTCATCTTGCTCAAGGACCTGAAGCATATGTCGAGCTGAGACGTGGTCTTCGAGATGAAAAAAAATCAGCATTTGGAGTTGATCTTCGAAAGTCATTTTAAGAGGTCTGTCTCCACGGGACTTAAGGACAGGTATTTCGGGGATAAGATCCCCAAGTGGTTGTAAAAATTGAAAAAAGGAATTTAAGTGAAGTTTCTTTTGGTTCGGCTCGAATGATCGCGGCATAAGTGTAACCCCTTGTAATAACAGTTAATATTACAAGTCGCCGCAAAAATTTTTATCTATTTGTCAAGAGAAATAATCACTTTTTTTCATTTTTTCACCATTTTTTTACTGCATGCAAAGCATGCAAGAAGCTAACCGGACATTACTGATTAACATTAAAAGATTTTTTCTTGGCGCCCTGGCGTCTTTGCACGAAAATATAGTTTTCACGAGTTCGTCATATTTTCTTTTCAAAAAAACCACATCACCCCGGATGTATCCCATCCGGGCTGATGCCGTGTACAAAAAATCCGGGGTCGTTCATAAAGCTTAAAAAAATCACGATAAAGGCGATGGATGCCTGCATCATGAGTGGTTTATTCTGATAGAGAATTCCCAACCGCTCCTCCCTTACCTTTTTTGAGGTGTGCCCGAAATAGGTTGTAAAAAGCCCGTCCAGCAGCTGGTGGTCATCCGGTCTGGTGACGATCTCGCTCTTTCCGCTGTAGCAGTAGCGCATGGCATCGAGCAAAAGGCCCCGCTGGCTGGCGATGTCCGTGTGATGGTATCCCACCAGATGCACATAGCTTCGCTGGGCTTCTTTGAGGCTGGCCTCACAGATGGCATTAAAAAGGGTCTGGGAGGTTTCATCGTCTGCAATACCGGGTTTTTGACGCACCAGGGAGAGCATGACCACGTTTTTGAACAGCTGGAACAATCTCAGTTCACCGCGGATGGCGGCCGGGGGCGGATGCATCATCAGGGGTGTATAACCTTTATAGGTGTTGACAAAAAGCATCTGAAAAATATTCTGGAAAAAATCGACTCCTTCTAAAGGATCCTGAAGATCGATCCGCATATCGAGGGTATTGTCCAGCCGATCCGCCAGTTTTGTCTGGACCAGTTCAGGCAGGCCGATGGCGCCGTCCAGGAGACGCTCGATATAATGATAATAGGACTCCCTGTCCTTTCTGGTTAAAAAAAACATCCGGCCGATCAGCGCCTCTTCGGTCTTTTCATCAAGACGCTCCATCAGCCGATACACCTGTTCCTCAAGAGCGCGCCACCTGGCCTTATCATAGTCGGATGTTTTTATATCCTCCAGGATATCATGAAACAGAGACGTGAGGATATCGATCATTTTTGGGTTTTTAAGCGACCGGACAAGCAGCGCGGTGGAGCGCAGCGGATGCAGTACCGCCATGGGGCCGAGTCTTCGCCGTTTCTGCTGATAGGCATTGAAAAGATAGTTCAGCGCCTCCATCAGGATGCTTTTCTTGAATCGATCCTTTTCTTCATCGTGATCCAGAGGCTTCCCCCCGAGGAGGAACATCAGCACATTATAACGATTCAACGATTCTGCACTCAGATTGTAATTGAGGGCTGACGAGAGTCGAAAAAAATCGGACAGGTCATATAGCGACATTACCGGTATCCCTTAGCAGACCGGAACAGCGTCCGGATTGATGGGTTGATTCAATATCAAACGGCTGGAAAAATATCTCGGTTATTTCTGGATGGACTATAGGTAATTTCAATTAACCTAAGGAAGAACATTAAGAAAATTCAAAAACGTTGTCAATCTAAATAGACACCCTAATTGAGCCAAGGCTCTATTCGGGAGCTATCAGCAATCAGTATTCAGCCGTCAGCTTCGGTTGAATACTGAAAGATCAACATCTCTTGAATGCAAGCGTTATAAAAATTTTATGTATCGATAGGGTAAAATACTGTGTTAAATCAGTACCATTTAAGATATCTACCCGCAACGCCACCTAAACGCAAAGACTAATAAGCTTAGCGTTCTTAGCGCCTTGAGTCCCATCGAACGGGCGGTTCGTGTTTTTCTTCTGGACCATTTATCAAACGCATCAAAAGGATCTCCGTTCTATTTTCTGGGGAAAATCTCCGAAATCATCCTGTCTGTTTACAAATCGAGGTCAAGAACAAGTTGACAGGTTTTGATCCATTTAGTAGAGCTTTTTTAGCAAACTAAAGACGCATATCATACCTTAGATACCATCTTTCGGGAGGAGGTGATAGGAGCGGATCGCTTTGAGTCGATATAGAAATTAACCTGATAACATTATTTAAGGAGAGTTGTTATGAAAAAAGGCAAGGCATTGTTTACACTGATCTGTGCGATACTGTTTGTCGGTTCACTGTTTCTGTCTCCGGTGTCCGCTTTCCCGACCAAGCCGATTACCCTTATCGTTGCCTTCAGTGCGGGCGGAAGCACCGATGTGGCGGCCAGAACCATGGGGCTCTATCTTGAAAAATATCTGGGCCAACCCATTGTGGTAAAAAATTACCCGGGTGCCGGCGGCCAGATCGGATGGACAAAACTGGCCATGGCCAAACCCGACGGCCACACCATCGGATTTATCAACATGCCGGCGCTCCAAATGGTCAAAGCCGCACGGGAAAACGTGGCATACGATCCGGTAAAAAGCTTTGCAGCCATCGGTTGTAATATCAACGATCCGAACACCGTTCTGGTCCGCAAAGATGACGACCGTTTTAAAACCCTCAAAGATCTTATCGAATATGCCAAGAAGAATCCCGGCAAAGTGGTCTGCGGCGCAGACGGTCCGCTGTCCGACGATCAGCTGGCCATGGTAAAAATGGGCAAGGCCACCGGTGCCAAATTCAGCTATGTTGCCTACAGCGGATCCGCCAAAGCACACGCTGCACTTCTCGGCAAGCACGCCGACTTTACCGTTACAAACACCTTTGATGTTATCAAATACAAAGACAAGGAACGCTGTCTGGTGCAATTCTGGAAAGAACGTTACTATATGAATCCGGACACACCGACTTTCAAGGAAATCTACGGCAAGGAAATCATCGGCTCATCGACCCGTGCCTTTGCCGCACCGGTAAAAGTACCTGCCGACCGGCTTGCAGTGCTCAGAGATGCTTTCAAGAAAGCGGCCAACGATCCGGAATATCTTGAAAGAGCCAAAAAGATCGGCCTGACGCTTTCCTGGCTGGATCACAAGGAGCTTGCGGAATTTATCAAAAATCTAAATGACAACGTCCAGGAACTCATCGGCGAACTGAAATAATCTCGGATACCGGCCGGATGTCCAGTATGTCCGGCCGGTTTTTTTATATCAAGACGCTCAATATTTTTAATTCCATCGACTGAGGTGATGAATGTTAACAAAAGATCTCTATCTGGCACTCGGGATTATTCTCTTCTCAATTGTGTCATATATCGGGTCTCTTCCCTATCCGCATCAATCGGCCTATTTTCCCCGGTTTATCATTTTTCTCATCGGATTCATAGGATGCGTGTTGCTGATAAAAGAAATCCAAAAAATTAAAAAGACCGATTCCACAAAAATCAAAGCCGGAGCCGGCTCCGGGGATGATATCCCCATTTTTAAACAACCCGCCTTTATCAAAGTCGCGACGATGATCGTCGCTTCAGCCCTTTACCTGCTGGCGATAGACTTGTTCGGGTTCTTTTCATCCGCACTTGTGTACTTGCCGATCATGATCTGGGTGCTGGGAGTGAGAAAAATCCGTACTATCATTACGGCGACGCTGGGTGTGGTTTTTTTTATCTTTCTCATATTCAGCATATTTTTGAAGGTACCCTTTCCTGAAGGTATTTTATTCTAACGGAGGACTAAAAAGAGATGTTTGAACAGATCTTGCAAGGAATGCACGTTGCCTTTCAGTGGCAGAATTTACTGATTGCATTTTTCGGCGCAGCCGGCGGAATCGTTATCGGCGGCCTTCCGGGGCTTTCAGCCACCATGGGTGTCGCTCTTTTGATTCCGGTCACATTCGGAATGCATCCGGCATCCGGTTTAATACTGCTCGGCTCTGTCTATTGCGGTGCCATATACGGCGGATCGATTGCGGCCATCCTCGTTCGCACCCCGGGAACCCCTGCTGCGGCGGCGACCGTTTTTGACGGGTATGAAATGACCAAAAAGGGGCAAGCCGGTGTCGCGTTGGGCGCTGCGGTGTTGTCCTCTTTTGTGGGCGGTTTTATCAGTACCACCATTCTTATTTTTGTTGCCAAACCCCTGGCCATGTTTTCACTCCGATTCGGTTCTTCCGAGTTTATGTGGCTCGGAATTTTCGGTCTCACCATCATCTCCTCCTTAGCCGGAAAAAGTATGCTCAAGGGTTTGCTTTCCGGCGCTTTCGGTCTTTTGATCAGCACCATGGGGATGCATCCTCTGACCGGGTTCATGCGGTTTACCTTTGGACGGATGGAGCTTTATGACGGCATCCCCGTCATCATCGCCATGATCGGTATGTTCTCCATCTCCCAGGTAATGTTTCTCTGTGAAAAAGAAGGATCGGTATCTGCCGAAATTACCGATGATATCGGACGGGTATTTCCCACCTGGAAGGAACTCAATTTAGTCAAATGGTGCATGGTGCGATCCGGCTTCATCGGCACCGTCATCGGCGCCATTCCCGGTGCCGGTGCCGACATCGCAAGCTTTGTCGGTTACAACGAGGGGAAAAGATGGTCAAAGCATCCGGAAAAGTTCGGAACCGGATACATTGAAGGGGTGGTTGCCTCCGAAGCGGCCAACAACGGTGTCACCGGTGGTTCGCTTATTCCGCTGTTAACCCTCGGAATCCCCGGCAATGCAGTCACCGCCGTATTACTGGGCGGGCTCTTGATCCAGGGCCTCGTGCCCGGTCCCGAGCTATTCACCAAACATGGTGATATCACCTACGGCTTTATCATGAGTCTTTACCTGGCAAAAACATTCTATCTGGTACTCGGCTTTTTCGGCGCCCGATACTTTGTCCGGGTCGTCAGCACACCCAGCGGTGTTCTGGCCCCGGTCATCTGCACTCTGGCGGTTGTGGGATCCTTTTCCATCAACAACAGCATGTCCGATATCTGGTTGATGCTGTTGATGGGTTTCTTAGGCTATGGAATGCGGAAATTCGAGATCCCGTTGGCGCCAATATGTTTGGGGATCATTCTGGGCCCCATGGTAGAATCGAACCTGGCACGCACCATAACCGTGGCAGCAGCCAAGGACACCAGTGTGCTGATGATGTCGCTTACACGCCCCATCTGCCTGATCCTCATCGGAATGGTGGTCTTATCACTCATGGCGCCCTATCTGAGCGAACGATCCGCAAAGAAAAGAGCTGCCATGCTCGACACCGCAGGCGTAACAGACGAAGTGGAATAATTGGGAGCCATCAGCTATCGGCATTCAGCGGTCAGCTTAATTGAAATGGGTTTCTGGTAACTGCCGGCGATAATGCCCTTGTTTGATCGCCTCAAGCGCAGTTGGATCTAATTTTTATTAACCGAAACCAAAACAGCCGCCTTTAAGTAAAGGCGGCTGTTTTTATTTAATATTTTTAATTGTGCCGAAGACCAAAATCTTATTCTGACTTCCGGATTCTGACTCCTGGATTCCTTTATACACGAATTCAGGTCAAAAGCTCGGCTGCCTTCAAGATCTCTTTTATGGCCGCCTTTTCCGCATCTTTTGACGCAAGGAGCGGGCTTCTCACGGATCCTCCCTGATACCCCATCAGATCTGAGGCGTATTTCAACCCCGGCACACCATAGGTTGCAGTAACCGCCGTGTTTACCGGAAAGACCCGCATATAGGTCTTTCGTGCCGAATCAAGATCCCCAGCCTCATAAGCCTCCTGGATTTCGGTACATTCATTGGGCGCCAGGTTCGCTAAAGCAAATATCCCCGCTTTGATACCCAGGGTCAAGGCCGGAAACCATGAAGAGACCGTCCCCACCATCAGATTGAAGTCTTGCGGAATCACCGGCAGAAATGAAACCAGCTGGGGTACGTTTCCGGTGCTGTCTTTCATGCCGATGATATTGGGATGCCGGCTCAATTCCCGGACCACATTCACCGATACGTTGATGTGGGTAAACTTGGGAACATTGTAGATAAGCACCGGGATATCGACCCTGTCCGCAACATAGGTAAAGTATTTGATCAACGCCTCGTCGTTCATTTTCCCCACATAGTAGAAAGGGGTCAGCAGCAGGGCGCCATGGCAGCCGATTTCGGCGGCCTTGTTGGTGAGCCGGATGGTCTCGACAGCCGATTCCAGTCCGGTGCCGGCCAGAATCAACCGGTCTTTCTTGGCGTGTTTTACCGTCAACTCCATAAGCTTTATCTTTTCTTCTTCAGAAAGATACGAGGCCTCGCTGTTTGATCCCAGCACCAGATACCCGGCCAGTTTATCCTGGTTCCATTTTTCCATGTTCTGTACATGTTTGTCATAGTCAACCGACTGATCTTCGGTAAACGGCGTCATCATCGGGGGCAAAACCCCTCTAATCTGCATTTTACTCATTTTATGGTTCCTCCTTTATCGGAATTCATAGTTTTAGATTTGTGAATTCATTAAGTGTTTAGTGGCAAAGGGCATGAAATGTGGCAAAGAGCATGGAGCAGAGGGCATGAACTGGCAAAGGGCATGGAGCAGAGGGCATGAAGAGTTGGCATAGAGCATGGAGCATAGGGCACAGAGTTACCGCATATGTTCAGATCGCCACTATAGATTACCATTTCAATTCTTTGCTCTCAATCCTATGCTCTTTCCACTCTGCTCTCTGCCCTGTGCTCTATGCCCTCTTCTGCCCTATGCTCTTTCCCCTCTGCTCTCTGCCTCTCTGCCCCATGCTCTCCGCCCCATGCCCTCTGCCCCATGCTCTATGCTCTATTCACACTTCAGCCCCACACCTTCCGGCACAAGCGCCCTTGCGATGCAGAACAGTTCGTCGTGACCCAGGATTTCGGCCTTTACCTTTTTACCGGAAGCCGCCTCGACCAACAGGTCAAAAAGCTCCTTCCCCACCGATTCAAGGGTTGCCCCCTGGTGGATGATCGTGCCGGCGTTGATGTCGATGTTCTCTTTCATTTTTTCAAAACAGAAACTGTTTCCGGTCACCTTGATCACCGGGGCAAAAGGGAAGCCGGCAGGGGTTCCGCGCCCTGTGGTAAAAACCACGACATGGGCGCCGCCCCCGATAAAGGCGGTGACCACTTCTCCATCATGGCTGGGGGAATCCATCAGATAAACACCATTTTCCCCGGTCCGTTTCTCTGCATAGCCCACAACCCCCTGGATCGGCATGGTGCCTGATTTATAGATGTTTCCCAGCGCCTTTTCAACCACCGAGCTGACACCCCCGTCAAAATTCCCCGTGGATATCAATGCCCCGCGGTGGCTGAACCGCTTGTCTGCTCCCATGCACTTTAATTTTTCTTCCCACCGGTATATGGTATCATAAATCTGATCGGTAACTTCCTTTGTTACGGCGCGTTCCGCCAGAATGCGCTCGGCACCCAGCAATTCGTTTATTTCGGAAAAGAGCACCGTTCCCCCCTCCCGGACCACCATGTCGGACATGGCCCCAACGGCAGGGTTGGCGGCAATGCCTGAGGTCGCGTCCGTGCCGCCGCACTTAACCGCAACAATCAGTTCACTCAGATCACATTCCTCTTTTTCATAGGTTGAGATATCCTGGGCCCACTGTTTTGTGATCTTTACCCCTTTTGCAATCGTTTTGAGCGAATCGCCCTCATCCTGTATCCCAATCATCTCGGTCGGTTTTTTGGAAACCTGAATGCTGTCATAAAATTCTTTTGCGGTGAATCGCTCACACCCGAGTCCCACTACCAGTACTGCGGCAAGGTTCGGGTGGTTTCCCATTGCGATGAGTGTGCGGGCCGTCAGTTCAAGGTCTTCTCCGACCTGGGCGCACCCCACCGGATGCGCCAGGCAGATGGCCCCGTCCACCTGGTCCGCAATAAGCTTTGCCACACGGTTTGCACAAAACACCGTGGGGATCACCCCGATATAATTCCTGATCCCGACCTGTCCGTCCGGTCGTCTGAATCCTTTAAATTTCAAACCGTTACCCTCCTTATTTTCCGCGTTCGCACCCCATGTTGTGGACGTGCACCCACTCTCCCCTCCTGATATCGGTAAGTGCATACCCGATATTTTCCCCGTATTTTACGACATTTTCCTTTTCGGCGATATCGGACAAGGCGATTTTATGCGCAAATTCTATGGGTTCGACAATTTCAATGGTATCGTCCCGATACAGACACGTATCTCCTTTATCAGCAGCCTCCAGCACCACGCCGACATTGTCCTGTTCCTTCATGACAAGCAACCGTTTGTCCATTTCATTTCCCTATTATGTTTTTTAGTATCTGTTTTTTGGCATCTATCATCACAGAGCATGGAATCTTAGCAAAGAACATGAAATGTGGCAAAGGGCATGGAGCATAGGGCATGAACTGGCAAAGGGCATGGAGCATGGGGCATAGAGTTACCGCATATGTTCAGATCACCACTATAGATTACCATTTCAATTCTTTGCTCTCAGTCCTATGCTCTTTCCACTCTGCTCTCTGCCCTATGCTCTTTGCCCTACGCTCTTTGCCCTATGCTCTAAGCTCTTTCCCCTATGTTCTTTCCCCTATGCTCTATGCTCTTTCCCCTATGCACGTTAAAATGTAATCTTCAGCTTCTCACCCAGCGCTTTTAAATCTTCAACCACGGCACCCAGAAGGGGAATCCCCTCGGTTTTTCTTTTTTTAACCATTTCCACCTCAGGCTCCCCAGGAATATAGACCCGATCGTGTCCCTCCATCGGTGTGGCCGATTTGAATCGCCGAATCCAGGTATCCATGTGTGCTTTGAACTCATCTGCCGGTCGGAATGCATCGATACGCATGGCACCGAAAAAATGACCAATCCCTTCACCAACCGGGTTTTCCGGAACCGGCAGGTAGGCCGGAAACGGCGGCACCCACGGACCGTAGTTGGCACCGGACAATACAGCTGAAAAAATATCCACAATTGCTCCCAGACAATACCCCTTGTGGCCGCCGTGGGTTTTGTCTCCACCCAGCGGCATCATCCCCCCTCCCTTATGGGTGGCAAAGGCATCGGTTGTCGGGTTCCCCTCTGCATCCTGCACCCACCCGATGGGCAGCGACTCTTCTTTCCGTTGCTGATTCTCTATTTTTCCGTATGCAACCGGTGTGGTGGCAAAGTCCGCCACAAAGGGAAGCTCGGATGCCGCAGGCACGGCAACAGAAATGGGGTTTGTTCCCAGAAGCCTTTCGACACTGAACGTGGGCACCACATGGGGGCTTGCATTGGTCATGGTCAGGCCGATCATGTCGTGTTCGAGGGCCATCATGGCATGGTAACCGGCAATGCCGTAATGGTTTGAATTCTTGACGGCAACCCATCCGGTACCGACATTTTTTGCCTTTTCAATGGCAATGTTCATAACATGCGGCGCCACCACGAGTCCGAGCCCCCTGTCTCCGTCCACCGTGGCGGTGCTTGGAGTTTCATGGGCAATCTTGATATCGGGTGTGGCATTGATTCTCTCAATCTCCCAGAGCCGCACATAACCGCTCAGCCGAGCGATTCCGTGGGTATCGACCCCTCGTAAGTCCGCAGTCAACAGCACATCGGCAGCAGTTTCAGCGTGGGCTTCCGAACATCCGATCTTTAAAAATACCAACCTGCAAAATTCTTTCAGTTTTTCATGAGCATGCATAAGTTATCTGTCCTTATTTATAAGTGATCTAAAATGCCAAAAGTTGAGGTGCGCGCTGTTGCGCGGTCTTTTTGATATATAAAAAACAGAATTCCTTAATCCCCATCTATCGGATAAATACGGCCAAATGTTTATAGGAAAGCCTATGGATGGTGTCAAGGCGGAAAAACAAAGCGTGGCAGTTTCTCATGGATGATGCTGCAGATCGAATCCACTGTACCGTCGTCAGTTTGGACATAAAAATCCATGGCATCCGTGTAAAGCGGCAATCGGCTTTCAAGTGTCTCTTCAATCTCTTTCAACACCCCTTTGTCGCTTAGGGAGGGGCGAAAACTGTCGGTTGTCCGATCCTGGATGATTCTTTTTTTAATCGTTTCCGTTTCGGCCTGAAGCCATATGACAACCCCGCTCTTTTTCATGCATTGAACATTCTCGTTATGGATCACCACTCCGCCGCCGGTGGCGACAACCACGCCATCCAGTAAAGATACCCGTTTCAATATATTCTGTTCCATCTCACGGAAAAGAGCCCATCCCCGGTTTTCCACGATCTCTTTGATGCTCATCCCCGCCTCATCGACCAGCACCGTATCGCAGTCGAAAAATTGCCGCCCCGTCTGATGGGCAAGCATCTTTCCGACGGATGTTTTTCCGCAACATCGATATCCGATTAGGTAGATGTTCATTATTAATAAAGCTTCCCCAAAACATCCCAAAATGCTGGGAATGATTTTTCGACACATTGCTCATTTTCGATAAAAACATTCGGTACCCGCAGACCCGCAACGGCAAAACTCATGGCGATCCGATGATCGTTGTAGGTGTCGATCCGCGCTCCGTGAGGTGTGCCGCCTTCAACAGAAAGACCCGTTTGAGTCAGTTGCGTTCGAATGCCCATCTTTGACAGCTCTTTAGCAACTGCGGTCAGCCGGTTGCTCTCTTTTTCAGCCAAATGGGAAACATTTCTAATCACGGTGGTCCCTTTAGCAAAAGCAGCCACAACGGCCAGTGTCGGCACCATGTCGGGAATATCCGCCATATCGGTCTCAATGGCGGAAAGTGTGCCCCCAATGACCCGGATACCGTCCGGTTCGTAAAAAACACGGCATCCCATCTGCTCAAAAAGCGAAGCCAGCCGGACATCTCCCTGTGTCGACCCGCGGGTGATCCCCCGAACCTTTACATCCGAGCCGTTAACAGCGGCTGCCGCCCAAAAATAACCGGCCTGAGAAGCGTCCGGCTCCACCTTATAGGTGCCGGATCGATAGACCTGTTCTCCGGCAACCTCAAATCGGTGATATTCATCCCGGGTCACCGAAACACCGAAGGTTTCCATTACCCCAAGGGTCATATCGATATAGGGTCGCGATACCGGTCCGTGAGAGACTTCGATTGTCATCCCTTTTTGTGTATAAGGGGCCACAAGCAGAAGGCCGGATAAAAACTGACTGCTCTTTTGGCAATTGAGCCGCACATGGTCTCCGGATATTTTTCCCCCTTCAATGACCACGGGCGGGCAACCGTTGCTTTGGAGCGATTCGGCAGGAACACCGATACTTTGAAGTCCGTCGAGAAGATCCTGTATCGGACGCTGCTGCATCCGTCGACTTCCGGTCAACTGGTAACGCCCCTTTCCAACAGCCGCCACAGCGGTCAAAAACCGCATGGATGTACCGGAGTTTTCAAGACATATCGGGTCATTGGACGGTTTCAAATCCCCCCCCTCCCCGTTGACGATAAAGCCGTCATCGGTTTCTTCGATGGGGATACCGAACTGTTTCAAGGCTCTGAAAGTCAAAAGGGTATCTTCGCTTTTAAGCGCGCCGGTGATGGTGCACCGGCCATCCGATAATGCCGCTGCGATGAGTATCCGATGGGTGTAGCTTTTAGACCCCGGGACCGAAACATCTGCCTGTCTGTTTTTTAACGGTCGTATTTCAATCATGCTTGATAGTGTTTTGTGTTTTGTGTTCGGTGCAAATAAAGTCTCGTGACGTCGTACTACAATGAACAAGTGTAAAATGCCTAAAGTGATCTAAAGTGCCTAAAATTGGGGAGTCGCTTCGCTTCATCACTTTATAAACTGATAGCATTCATCAATTTAAGTTCCCTTTAGCTCACTTTATTGTCCCGATTAATTAGATACGATTCTTCATTAAAAATTTAAAATTCAAAATTCTGTCGTTCCCGGCTCTTTTATCCTGAGCTTGCCGATGGGTTGCCCTATGCTCCATGCTCTCTGCTCCCTGCCCTATGCTCCATGCTCTCTGCCCTATGCTCTCTGCCCAATGCTTCCAGCACGGTATTTCGCATCAGTTCGACCGGCGCCTTCTTTCCGGTCCAGAGTTCAAACTGCAGGGCTCCCTGATAAACGAACATGGCGGTTCCGTCAATGGTTGAACAGCCGATCGATGCTGCGTCCTGCAACAGTTTTGTTTTAAGCGGGTTGTAGACGATATCCATTACGATCATCTCCTTATCCAAGGCCTCTAACGGTACCGGTGACACCCCCGCATCCGGTGTCATCCCGACCGGGGTCGTGTTGATCAGGATATCGGAGTTTAATCGAAGCGTCGGGGTCAGGGGTTGAAATTCACCGCCTAACACCCGTGCGAGTTTTTCTCCCTTTTTACGGGTGCGATTAAGGATTTTTACCCTGGCCCCCTCTGCGATGAGACCGAACCCGATGGCTCTGGCCGCCCCTCCGGCGCCGATAATGGTTACGATCCTGCCCGCGATGGGCACCTGTTCCATCAATGCGCTTACCGCACCCATGGCATCGGAATTGCTGCCATAAAGACAACCATCACGGTTTACCACGGTATTGACCGCGCCGATCCGGACAGCGGTTTTGTCTATTTCATCCAGACAATCCATTATGGACACCTTATGGGGGATGGTTACACTCACCCCGCGTATTCCAAGAGACCGGATACCCGCCACCGCCCCGGCCACATCCTCAACCGGCAAGGCAAGATAAACGGCGTTGTATCCGATATGGGAAAATGCCCGGTTATGCATCAACGGGCTGAGGCTGTGACGAATCGGATTTCCGATTACGGCATAAAGTCGGGTGTGTGAATCAATAGCCATTCTTTTACATTTCCTATTTCTGATTCCTGTCCGCCGTTTGTCAGGCGAATTCGATTGCAAAATTCATCAAGTGTTTAGTCTTTCGTATTTAGTGTTTGATGTAAATTAAGCCTCGTAATGTCGAATTATTGAGGGCTAAACACCAAATAATAGATACTCTCGTAAAAGAATCGCTTAGCTTTTTACGAAACCGTCAAGGCTTAGCGACTCTTCGCTTCTATTCGCCCTGCCCTTCCATCATGAGTCTGCCGAAATGAGACTCTCTGCTCTATGCGCCATGCTCTTCGCTCATTTACCATTCAAAACTTAAAATTCAAAATTATTTTCTGCCGTTGCTGTCTTCCGGGGCTCTGGGGTAGGAACCCAGACGCTTTAGAAACAGACACAGCGCTTTCATCCTTTTAACGGTATGGCTCACTGCCGGTTCGTCAATATGACCTTCCACATCGACAAAAAACATATAACTCCAATTCTCTTGCCGGCTCGGTCGCGACTCCAGCTTGACCATGTTGATGCCGCTTTCCGAGATGGGCTGCAACACCTTATAAAGTGCCCCCGGGACATGTGATGTCACAAACATAATCGATGTTTTGTCTCGTCCCGTGGGACGAATCTCATTTTTTCCGATCACTAAAAACCGGGTGACATTTCTGGCCGTGTCTTCAATTTTGGAGGCAACCACCTCCAGTTTATAGAACTGAGCCGCCTCTTGGCTGGCAATGGCCGCCGACCCTTCCTCGCCGAACGCCTTGCGGGCGGCTTCGGCCGTACTGCTGCACTCGGTGAGTCTGCAGTCCGGCAGATGGTTCCTCAGCCACCGGCGGCATTGTGCAAACGCCTGGGGGTGTGAATAGATGACATCGATGTCGTCAATTGAACCGCTTCTTGAAAGCAGATCGTGAGAAATGGGTTGATATATCTCAGCACATATCTTGAGCTCCGATTCGGCAAAAAGATCGAGGGTATAGTTGACCGCGCCCTCGATAGAGTTTTCAACCGGAACCACCCCGAAATGATAGGATTCTTTTTCGACCGCTCTAAAAATATCCGGAATGTTCGTCTGGGGGGCAAATGTAACCGATCTTCCAAAGTGATTAATCGCTGCGATATGGGTAAACGTCGCCTCCGGCCCCAGATAGGCGATTTTTTGGGGGCTTTGAATCTCCCGGGCTGCAGCCATTATCTCAGTATAGATGTGCCGGAGTGCATGACTGCTCAAAGGCCCGTTATTAATCGCCTGGAGCCGTTTGATCAACACGCTCTCCCTTGCACTGTCAAACACCTGGCTCCCTTTTTTTGTTTTTAATCTCCCGATCTCTTTTGCCGTAAACAGACGCTGATTGATCAAATCAAGTATTTTCCCGTCGATGGCATCGATGGTGTCCCGTTTCCGGCTTATTTCATTCTCTTTATTCATCCAATATCCTTTGTCAGACAAGTTAAAAACGCCTAAAGTGATCTAAAGTGCCTAAAGTTATGGAGTCGCTCGCGCAGCGCAGGCGCTTTCGACGCGTGTTGCTCCACTGGATTCATATAGTCGGCAAAATTCCAAAATCCCACCTTGCGGGATTCTCTTCAAATTTTAGTTCACTTCAAACTTTTGCGCCGTTTCCTCAGGTTGAGCCGATAAACCCTGAACCCTGCTTGTGCGGGTGTAGCGCCTAGCGCAAAGACCCAAACCCTGAACGCTGAACCCAGAACCCTGAACGCTGAACCCTTTATTTAGAATCTAAATATCCGATTATTTTCAGGGCCGTCAACAATAAAGGAAGAATATCAGCAATTCTCTTAAAAAAGAACGGCCCATAAATTACATCGAATCAGTTCAAACGGAATTATCGGAAAATTTGTTGGGATCGGAATCAATTTCTGGTATATCTATATGGAGCATTTGGCAATCAGCGATCAGCACTCTGCCAAGTATTTGTTTTCAATCCACCAAAGGCGAACAGGATCCACGCCCCATGGGGCGTTAAAATAATTTCCGATTGATACCCTGTAGCCCGTTGGAACGAAGCGGAAATTCCGACACCGGGGCTGCTGGACAGTTCATTGTCTTTTGCTGAAAACTGATGGTTGATAGCGCGAGTCCAAAGACGTTAGTTTATGGATGAGCACAAGCGGAGGCGGCAAATGATTACCGAATGGTTCATAGCATTAAGTCCTATCTCTCAAGCCCTGCTGGCCACTCTTTTTACCTGGTTTGTAACCGCTGCCGGAGCCGGGCTGGTGTTTTTTTTCAAAACCATCAATCGGAAAATCATGGACGGTATGCTCGGGTTTGCCGCCGGCGTTATGATTGCCGCCAGTTACTGGTCCCTTCTGGCACCCGCCATAGAAATGGCCGAAGGGTCGGATGTTCCTTCCTGGTTTCCTGCAACAACCGGGTTTTTAGCAGGTGGTTTTTTTCTGTGGATCGTCGACAAGCTGCTTCCGCATCTTCATCCCGGATTACCCACAGAAGAAGCGGAGGGGGTATCAACCACCTGGCGAAGAAGTGTTCTTCTGGTGCTTGCCATTACCCTGCATAACATACCCGAAGGGCTGGCGGTGGGTGTGGCATTCGGCGCACTCGCCGCCGATCTGCCGTCCGCAACCCTGGGAGGTGCCGTGGCCCTTGCCGTGGGTATCGGGATTCAAAATTTCCCGGAAGGCTCCGCCGTATCGGTACCGCTCAGACGTGAAGGGTTTTCCCGTCTTAAGAGCTTCTGGTACGGCCAATTATCCGGGGTTGTAGAGCCGGTGGCCGGAGTGGTGGGAGCAGTTGCCGTAATCTTCATGCAGCCGATACTGCCGTATGCTTTGGCGTTTGCTGCCGGCGCAATGATCTATGTGGTGGTAGAGGAACTGATCCCCGAGTCACAGCTTGAAAAACATTCCGATGTCCCCACTATGGGTGCAATGCTCGGATTCGCCGTGATGATGACATTAGACGTCGCACTCAGTTAGTTTATGAAATATACAACCGATCAGATCCTGCACGAAATCATTCAAATCGTCGAAAACGGACACGAAACGATCACCCCCATTGCTCTTGGAAAAATCATATCCAAAAAATTCAACATAAAGATCTTCGAAGCCGGACGGTTTGTTAAGCGGCTCATCACCTCAAGCCATTTGCGATTTTCCGACCTGCACGGTCGAACCGTCATCGAAAAATCATTTGAAAAACCCGTCCGGATCTCAGACCACGTCATCCTTAAACCCTCCATGATGGATTTCAAGGCCGGAGATGATGATCTGGTTGTCAACATCACTCCCGGCGCATCATTCGGAAACGGTCAACACCCGAGCTCACGGCTCGCCGTCAGGGCAATCGAGTATCTGTTAAGAAAAACCGACTTAATATCTGTTGGGGGAGACACCGCGTTTTTAGATATCGGAACCGGAACCGGAATACTGGCCATCACGGCACTGGGATTCGGTATCACCAGAGGTGTGGGAATCGATATCGATCCGTGTGCGCGCCGGGAAGCCATGGAAAATGCCGTACAGAATTATGTGGAAGACAGGTTTCAGGTTCGGGACCAGGATCTTTCCGAAATTCAGAGCAGATTCGACCTGATCCTCGCAAATTTAAGATCACCGACGCTTTCACGCATTTTTAAACAGATGGGTACCCTTCTGAAACAGCCTGGAGCGATGATTCTTTCGGGCATCAAAGCCGATGAGGCCGATCATCTGCTCCGAAATGACGCGGCCCGGCGGTTCGACTGCGTATGGAAGGCCGCAGAGAAAAACTGGTGCAGCCTGGTTCTCTATAAGACGTGCGGAGAATGAATTGATTTTCGGCTCGTGTCCGCCTTTAGTTTGGCGGATTCGAAGGTAAAAGAGGCTTTATAAGGAAATTCCTGGGTGATGAACACAAGGTCGCTGATTAAAATCATAGAGCACGAAAGCCTTATTTTTATCAGCATCGCCCTTTTTAGCTGCGTCGTTTTACCGACGTTTGTCATTTTACTGATGGCCATTTTTACCCATGCCCCCCGAACCGAATCCTTATTTCTTGGATATCGCCATCTTTATGCGTCACTCGGCGGAATTGAATGGGTCGGCTATGGGGTGGCTATTGGGCCATACATTTTTTTCCAGTGCTACCGTTTGATAAAATGGGCGGTGTTAAAAGAGAAGCCGAACAGGAACACTCTTTAATATTTTTGTTGCAACGCCTCGGGCTTCTCTAATAAGTTTGAAATGTGAAGTGCCTAAAGTGAGCTAAAATTGTGGAACGCGCCTCCAGCGCGGCCATTATATATTTGACAAAATACTTTAATTTTAAGCACTTCTTTGAGCAGTTCAAATAAGTTTGAAATGTGAAGTGCCTAAAGTGAGCTAAAATTGAGGAATGCGCCTTCAGCGCGGCCATTATATATTTGACAGAATACCTTAATTTTAGGCACTTCAAACTTTAGCTCACTTCAAACTTATTTCTCCGATACCTTAATTTTAGACACCAACACTTAGGAGGACGAAATGGAATATCGATATCTGGGAGATACGGGGATTCAGGTCTCCGCCCTGTGCATGGGAACGATGACGTTTGGCCGGGAAGCGGATCGGGAATCTTCTGCGGCCATCTTTAAAAACTGCCGGGATGCCGGCATCAATTTTTTCGACTGTGCCGATGCTTACAACAAAGGCGTGTCCGAACAGCTTCTGGGCGAACTGATGCGGGACTGCCGCAAAGAACTCATCATTACCACCAAGGTATTCAACCAGATCGAACCGGGCGTAAATAATCGCGGCCTTTCCCGCCGCCATATCATGGCTGCGGTTGAAGCGAGTCTTGGGCGGTTAAAAACCGATTACATCGACCTGTATTTTCTGCATCACTTTGATGCAGTCACCCCCTTTGAGGAGTCGCTGCGCGCTCTTGAGGACCTGATTTCTCAAGGCAAGGTTGTCTATACGGGTGTGAGCAATTTCGCCGCCTGGCAAATTATGAAGGCGTTGGGCATATGCGACAAAGAAGGATGGAGTCGATTTAAGTGCATCCAGCCCATGTACAATCTGGTGAAACGCCAGGCAGAGGTCGAATTACTGCCCATGGCGGCATCCGAAAAGATCGGCGTCGTCAGCTACAACCCGATCGGCGGAGGCTTGCTGTCCGGAAAGTACACAACGGACAGCAGAACCGATCCGGCCCGCCTGGACAGCAACGACATGTATAAAAGCCGGTACCGCCACCCGTGGATGCATGAGACGGCGAGCCGGTTCTGCGACTTTGCAACCCGGTCGGGATACCATCCGGTGAGCCTGGCAGTTGCCTGGGTGAACCGCCACCCTGCGGTAACGGCTCCGATTATCGGTGCCAGAAATGTCGATCAGCTAAAAGATTCACTCGATTCCGTAAATATCGATATGACCGACGACCTTTATGGGCAGATATCCGCACTCTCCCCCGAACCGTCGCCCCATGATGATCGGAGTGAGGAAGCCGAGTATCGGAAATAACCGTAGGGTTAGTTATCTGCTCTGCAATGCACGGTGACGGTGGCTGCCTTATCTTCCGCCTGTTTATCCAGTTTCAGGATATGTGATATGGAGGGGATGATCTCATTTGAATGATGGGTGACGTAGAGCAGATTCGTCGGCAGGTTTTCACCGATCTGGTTGATCAGGTCTAAAATAATCCCGCGATTGGAAGGGTCCAGCCCCTGGCAGGGCTCGTCAAGAATCAGGAGCGTGGGTGATTTCACCATGGCCCGGGCCAGCAGAACCAGCCGTTTTTCGCCATCAGAGAGCCGATCAAACCGCCGCTCGGCAAGTTCCGTGGCTCCCAAACGTTCGATCCACGTTTTTGCATCGGTATGCTGTTCTGCCGTGGCATGGCGGTAAAGTCCGATGGAATCGAAAAACCCGGACAGAACAACATCGTAGGCGGTTATCCGCTTCCGATACTGTATCTGAAATTCAGAAGATACGATCCCCACCCGTTTTTTTATATCCCACACACTCTCACCGGTCCCTCGGCGATGCCCGAACAGGTAAATATCATTGGCATAGGCCTGGAGATTGTCACCGGTGATCAACCGTAAAAAAGTAGACTTCCCGGCGCCGTTTGATCCGATGACCGCCCAGTTTTCCCCCTGCTTCATCTGCCAGCAAAGGCCGCTGAACACCCGGATGTTGCCGAAGCCGATGCTTGTGTTTTTCATTTCGATGAGTGTTTCGGGCGTACTGTTTTCCTGAAACCGCGTCTTATGAGAATCGTGGGCAAGGTTTATCCCACCGTTTTGCTTGCCGTCATATAACCGGTCTATCCGGGGATGGGCCATCACGGCTTCACGCTTTCCTTTCAGAAAGACTGTCCCGTCTTTTAGACAGAGTACGTGGGAAATATTCGGGGTAATTTCATCAAACCGGTGGGTGACCAGAATAATCCGGGTGTTCCCGTTTGTCATACCGGCGATGGTGTTTTTCATCAGATCTTTCGCAGCCGGATCGAGTCCATCGAAAGGTTCATCGAGGATCAACAGACGTGGTGATTTTAACATGGCTTTGGCAATGATCACCTTTCGCATCTCTCCGGTCGATAAAAACCGGATGCTCCTTGAAAGCAGATGTTTCATTTCCAGCTGGTCCAATATCCGGTTGAGCAACCCCGATATAACGGCACGATCACCGGGACCGGATAGAAGTGACTCTTCGACGGTTTCGAAAGAATCCGGATCTCCGGAAAACATCCGCGCGTCATCTCTTCGTTCTTCCTGGGCAATGATCCGCTGGTGCAAGCCGAAAGACACATACCCGATCACGGAATCGATGGTCCCTTTGAAGTGGCGGACAATTTTTCCCTTTGTTACCGGCACCTCCCCGGCAATGGCACCTACCAGTGATGATTTCCCCGAACCGTTTGGGCCCAGAACCGCCCAGTTATGATGGCGTTTGATTTCCCAGAAAGTGCCATCCAATAGAAATCGTTTGCCCACCCGCACGGCAATATTTTCCAGTGTAATAAGTGATGCGGATTCGGTTATCTGCGATCGATCCGGCAAAGCTGTCATGGTCTCCTCTGTGATCCGTTCAAAACAGACTGCACCCGATTTATGGCTTCATCAAGGCGTTTCGGGACATATGATGGTGTGGAATAGGCAGGAACCTGTCGGTGAAAGGTGAAATGTGCCGTTATCTTTTTAAAAAACACCCTCTCGATCTAAACCTGTTTGATATTTCTTATTTCATACAGTTGCGCGTCGTGAATAAACTGAAAAAGACGCTCCTGATCTTCATCCTTTAAATTATCGAACCGGACGCCGATAAAAGCATTGGCGGCATTATAGGACATGACTTTCCGGGTAGTTTCGATAGTGGTTGTAAATTTAAGCGGTTTTTTCTGGGTATCTGCCTGAATCAATGTAAAATCCATTTTCATCGACTCATTCAGCGGGATCTTTAATACGGGGTTCTCTTTTTTCCCGATTTTCTTGGGTACCAGCAACCCGCCTCCGGTAACGGATACATCCTGCACCGTGAAGAGATTACCTGATTCAAAAGGCGTACCCTTAAAATAAAGTCTGCCCTCGACATTGAAGCGATAGCTGGTTCGCAGCCTGTATGTCGTTCGGAGATTTATTTTCTGCATGGGCGGAGCGTATTCGATTAGAAAGAAGTTTTCCGTGACATGGTCCGAAATTTGATAATTGTTTAAAAATTTTACGATGTGACACTTGAGTCCCAGGCGCGTCATCCGGTTCAGTTCTTTTTCAATCAGCGTCGCGATATTCATTGATTGGTACTTGTGACTCGGCAGCACCGCCGGATGGGTCTGGTAGATAAGCATCCGTTTGGATTCATAATTGCACTTATAGATGTTGGTCGGCAAAACAATCGGAACCGGACTGTCAAGGTTGAAAGCCACCTCGATCCGGGTTTCCTCCATAAATATATTGTCTACAGATTCCTCAATGTCGGTCTGATTAAAGTGAAGGCTCATCGGTACAAAAAATCCCTCCAAAAAATATAAAACACATCGGGTATCCCTACTCCAATGCTCGGGCCCCTATCCTATTGTGTAATATTTTATTTACTTTTTCAGCAAGTTCTAATAACACAAACCATTCAGATACACAATTTTTTATATAATCTCCTTACTATACCATCGTAATTTTTAATAAAACTCTTAAATAATGAAAATCGTCTTTATTCATTATCATCTTAAAACCGGTGGGGTCACAACAGTCATAAAGCAGCAGATCGATTCGATCAAGCATGACTGCCGGATTCTGGTTCTTAGCGGGGAGCCGGCGGAAAACCGTTTTCCGGCAGATGTCATCCACATACCCGGACTCGGCTATACCCGGGAACAGGACGATTCTTATGATCCGAAAACCGTTGCTGAATCGATCCAGAACGCCATCACTCGGCGATGGCCGGACGGCTGTGACCTTATACACGTTCACAATCCAACCCTTGCAAAAAATATTAATTTCTTAAGAATTTTAAAAACCCTTCAAAAACAAAATCCCAAACTGTTTCTTCAGATTCACGATTTCGCAGAAGACGGGCGTCCGGCTGCCTATTTTGAAGATGAATACGTTTCAGATTGCCACTATGGCGTGATCAATTCCCGGGATTACCGGATATTGAAAAAAGCAGGCCTAAAAGATACGGGTCTGCACCGGATTATCAATACCGTCGATGGGCTGGAGGAAATGGAGGTTTCCGGAGAATGCCAAAACCGGGTCTTGTACCCGGTCCGCGCCAGGCGAAGAAAAAATGTCGGAGAGGCGATTCTGTTATCCACCTTTTTTAAGGAGGATGAAATATTAACCCTCACCCTGCCTCCGGTCAGCCCGGTGGATCTTGCGGCCTATTCCAAGTGGAAACGGTTTGCCGAGGAGAATAGACTAAATATCGATTTCGATGCCGGGCGCCGCCATCGGTTCAAAAAACTGGTTTCGGAGTCAAAATATATCATCACCACCAGCATCACCGAAGGGTTCGGTTTTTCATTTCTTGAACCCTGGACAGCCGGGAAATTGCTCTGGGGAAGGAAACTCCCCGAAATATGCAGCGATTTTGAAAATAACGGTATACGGTTAAACCACCTTTACACAACATTGCAGGTACCCCTCGACTGGCTCGATATCGATAACGTCTTTAGGGTCTGGACAAAATGTATCATGGAAAATACGCTTCTCTATGGATATCAGATACCGGAAGCGGAGATTAAGTGTTCATTTGATAAATTAACAAAAAACAACACCATCGATTTCGGTCTATTAAACGAACGGTTTCAAAAACAGATCATCTCAAAGATCATCACAAACCGGGAAGCGAAAAAGAAGCTGATCTTTCTGAACACGTTTTTGACCGATCCCGGAAAAACCGAAAACGGACAGGCCCTGGTCGAACATAACAGAGAAACGGTCCGGAATCTTTACAACCGATCTCAATACCGGCAGACACTCCTCGATATCTATAAAAAGGTCGCCCAAACGCAGGTTCGCCACCGGATTGATAAAGATAGACTCCTGGGGTCATTTTTTGATCTAAAAAACTTCAGCCTTTTGAAATGGTGTGATGATGTTTAATAGAGCGCTTCTCACCCGATACATTCATCCCATGGAGCCGATACCGACCGGACAAATTTTTAAAGGCAAACTTGAGGTTCCCATCCACTGTATCCTGTTTGATGTGTACGGAACGCTTTTTGTCAGCCGGTCCGGCGATATCCACTCGGCACGAAATCGATCCGGAAAGCTTGAAAATCTTCAGGGTTTACTTAAAAAATACAGCATTGACCTGGAAGCCGAAACAATTCTGGAAGATTTTTTTTCTACTGTCCGCTCTATCCACCGGACCATGCAGGCTGCAGGGGTCGATTATCCTGAAATTGAAATCGACAAGGTTTGGATGCAGGTCTTGGACAGAAACGACACCGATTCGGTGAGAGCGTTTGCAATGGAGTTTGAATTTTTACTCAACCCCGTTTTCCCCATGCCACACGCAAGAGAATTGATCGATACCTGTTCCGCCCGTGCGATACGGATGGGAATTATCTCAAATGCCCAGTTTTTCACCCCACTTCTGTTTGACATATTCTGGCAGTCGGATCTGGAGCAGCTCGGATTCCATCCGGATCTGATATTTTATTCCTATGAATACGGATATGCGAAACCATCGTTTTTTCTTTTTGAAGCTGCTTCCGATAGCCTTGGGCAACACGGAATCCCTTTGGAAAACACCCTGTATGTGGGAAACGATATGCTAAACGATATTTACCCGGCGCATGCAGCCGGTTTTAAAACAGCGCTGTTTGCAGGGGATAAGCGTTCTTTAAGGCTCCGTGTGGATGAACCGAGATGCAGCAGCCTGACACCGGATCTGGTCATTACGGATTTGATGCAGCTGCAGGGTTTTTTGAAGAATTTACAAAAGAAAAACTCGTAAAAACTATACGCGGTTATCTATAAAGCTCCAGTAAAGGTCTAACGGCTTTGAAGATAACCCGCTTCGTGGACGTATGAAACTCGTATATAAGGGATCGTAACATCAAACAGAGCCCCGAGATCAATAAAACATCGAGCGATATAAAATATTTAGGGTCTATTGCAACACCTTCATGCTGTTTGATGCAACGCTCCCTAATATACTCAGACAGTCACACATCCACGAATCGAATCACCTTCAAATCCTATTGCGGTATGCAACTGGAGCTTTGTAGATAAGCGTAAAACTATATTCTCGCGCAAAGGCGCTAAGAAAATATCTTTTAATATTAACAAGTTAACTTTGTGCCTTTGCGCGAGATTTTGACTTATTACAAACCATCATGGATAATCGGGAAAAACAATTTTAACGGAGTACGGCCATGGAAAAATCAGAAAATCGGATCCCCCCGCCCGAAGACACCCCGGAGCGGGAAGCATGGATAACGGCATTTTTTATTGAAAACCACCTGGACTACTACGTCTATCAGGAGCAGGTGGCAAACCCGGAACAGGTCCGGTTCATGGTCTTTGCCCAGGAAGATGGACGTTATTATCCCTGCTCCGACAGGATGTACGAATCTATCGTGAACAGAAATGCGGCCCCGTTTCTGAAACAGGCTTACGGGGCGGTTTTAAAACGAATTCTTTCCCTGATAGATGCTGAAATCGAAGACATTCGAGAGAAAAAATATTTAGAGTCTCTTGTAAAGATTAAATTCCGCCACGAAACCCGGGATTACATCATGATCCCATCAAGGCTTGAAAAGCGGTTGATCCGTATTTTTCTGGAACGGACCAAAATCGAAGATCCATGGCTTGGGGAAAAATTGGCCCGAAACCTCCGTATGGGCAGATTGCTCGATTCCGATACCTTCAAATCGGCCCTCAACAATTCCGGATCTCTGGGTTTTAAGACCCCTCCGCCATCACTTTCTGAAATCCGAAGCCTCATCGATCACATCGAATTAAAAAGACTGATCGCCCTCTCTGGGGATAAACGCCTGTGGGAAACCGATATGGCCCAACAGTTTACGGAATCCGACTACCTCGATCTGTTCAAGCGGGGTCTGAAAGGAGACGGGATCGAACTGCTGTTTGAGTTTATCGGCATCGGATCCGGTGCCGGTAAGCGATCAAAAAACATATTGTGGCTTGCAGACGAGACCGGAGAGATCATGGTTGATCTTGTCATCGTTCAATACCTTTTAAAATTGGGGCATAAAGTCATTATCGCATTTAAGGACGGACCCTTCTATTCAAAAGCCGCCATTACGGATGTGCAAAAGGATCCCCAACTGGAGCGTATGCTGGAGGGTGCATTCTTTATTGACGATAAATCATTCAGCAAAAATGAACTGGTTCGTATCCTTAGAAGCGACTATGATGTGATCGCCATTTCAGATGGTACCCGGGAAATCCAAAACCTCCTTCTCGCCTCGACTACTTTTGCGCGCCTTTTTAAAGAGGTCGACGGAATCATATCCCGGGGAGCCGAGCAGAAAAGACGGTTTTTTGAAACAAATTTTCAGTTCACCCAGGATATTTACAGCATCTGCCGGGATGAGGACCATTCCGTAAGAATCGATTTTAAGGCGAAACATGCCGATGCAGTTAAGTTTTCACACCGGGATCTGGAATCCAAAGCCAAATCCATCATCGACAAGATGGCTACAGCGAAATCGGCCGGGATGACGGTAATATTCTACAGCGCCATCATCGGGTCCATCCCGGGAAAAATCAAGACCGCCAAAAAATTGATATCGGTTTTTGTAAAGCATTTGAAAGAACAGTTTGCCGATACGTTTATCATCAACCCTGCCGAATACTTCGAGCCGGGCATGGATGCGGACGATCTGATGTACATGTGGGAAATTGTCCAAAAGAGCGGTTTTATCAACACCTGGCGGTTTCAGACGTATGAAGATATCGCCAAGGCCTTTCAAATTATCGGGAAAAAGGTCCCCCCGGAATGGGTCGGTAAAGACGCCACTTTCAGCACCGGATGCACAAAGGAGATGAATATCGCCTTAGACGTTATCAAATCGCACCCGGAGATGCAGATTATCGGCCCGGCTGGAGAAAAATTCATGCGGCGTAAAGAATATGGTGTCGGCAAGATGTATGACAAGCGCCTGGGGGATTCCTTTTAATGGCATTAATCGGATATAATTTGAAAAAATGGTTTTTCCCGCTGGTGGTTCTCTCATGTTTGCTGTCGATCCCGGCATATGCCGCGGTTGTCAGGGGCGTATACGGCGTGCCTTCCATGGACCGGATGGATCCACCCGACAGGAGGCAGATATTGGAGGGGTCCGGAATAAATGCCGTCTTTGTTCCGGCCGACCTAAAAACCATCACCGCGTTTAAGAAAAAACAATTCAAGGTATTTATATCCGTAAACGCCTTTGGCGGAAAAGCGGCATGGCGCCGGTATCCGGATTCACGGCCCATCAAAGCAGACGGCGCCCTGTTGGGATCAGAACCGGCCGGTAGCGGCCTTGGAGGAGTCTGCCCCACACACACCCAATGGCGTCAGGATCGTCTGCTGGATATCAAATCGCTTCTGAACACCTTTGGCGGAAAAGACGGCATCGACGGCATATGGCTCGATGCAATCCGATATCCGGGCCTCTGGGAGGTAGAACAACCGAATATACCGGACTGCTGTTACTGCCCGAGGTGCCTCCGGAAATTTAAAAAAGAGACTCGGATTCCACTCCCGAACGACTTGAGCGCCAAGGCGGCTGCCCGCTGGATCGCCGGGCACGCACCCTATGAATGGATGAAATGGAAAAAACAGCAGATCGAATCGTTTGTCATCCAGGTGCGCGATCTTCTTAAAAAATCACCCGGGAACAAACCCCTTATGCTGGGTCTTTTTCTCGTGCCATGGACCCGGGGCGAAAGACAGAATGCCATATCCTATCTGCTTGCACAGGATGCCTTTCGGTTATCTGAACTTGCAGACGTGATATCGCCCATGGTCTATCACCGGATGTGCGGAAAAAAAGAGGCCTGGGTCGGCGACATGACCCGTTACTACCGGGAAACCGCTCGTTGTCGGGTCTGGCCCATCCTGCAGTCTAAAGACTGCACGCCGGACGAATTCCAAAACATCATGAAGCATGCGGGTGACGGAGGCGCCGACGGCATTCTGGTATACGCCTTCCACCAGATGGGTCCGGATCATTGGGGCGGGTTCCGCTCATTTCAGAAACCGGCAAATCTTATTGCGAACCCTGCATTCCGTGTTAAGAAAGGCGCGCGGCTTCCGGACGGCTGGCATACCGGAATGGTTGAAAATAAAGACGGCAACGTCGAAAAAAGCCGTTTCCTCATACAGCCCGCAGATGCGCTTGACCGGTCCAAAAGATTTTTCCGATCCGCACCGGGCGATAACTGCATCGGCATCGCAGCGGGCAATGATCTTTCCGGTGTCTGGTACAGCCGGCTGCCGGATTGCAACACCGGATCCGAGTATATCCTGGATTTAAAGCTTTACAGAGAAAAATGGGCCAATCACACCTACCCCGACGTCAGTGTCTGGGGCAGCAGATATCGTATCGACACCCACTGGTTGACAAAAACCTTCCAGCCCATCCGGTTATATGTTAACTGTCCTGAAAAGCTTCAGGATTCCACCTTCCGTTTTATAAACCCCAACCCCGGCCACACGTTTTGGCTGGGTCATCCCCGACTCACAACGAATGTTTCCTCGAATGCGGATTCGGAGAGGCAACGAAATCCGTCTTTTATTCAAGACGGTTTTTTTCCCATCGGGGTATACGGGGCCGACGAGAAAAATCTCGAGCAGATCAAAAAAATCGCCGTCAATACGGTCATCATGGGCGGCACCGGCAAAACGCTCAAACGACGGATCCGGAAATGCCACGAAATGGGGCTGCGCTATGTCATCGCCGTTCCCCATGATCCGGACAGGCTGCAGATTTTTTTAAAAGGGATCTCGGAATATGTGCGGCCCCACGATCTTGCCTTCTATGTAAACGATGAGCCCGGCATCCATTCCTTTCCGGTAAACCGTGCAAACGATATCCGACTATTGATACGGCAGGCATTTCCCCATGCCCCCACATGTATGGCAGTGGTCCGTCCCCAGGTGTGCCGTGACTACGCGGCCGCTTCGGATTTCTTTATGATGGATCAATACCCGGTGCCCAATATGCCCATGACATGGCTGTCGGATTCCATGGACCGAGCGGCGAACGATATCGGCCGCAATCGCCTGGCATCCGTCATTCAGGCCTTTGGCGGAAAGAAATATGCAAATTCCGGCTGGCCCCGGCTGCCCACCTGGCAAGAGATGGACTGCCTGGCATTTCTGTCCGTGGTCCATGGGAGCCGAGCAATCTTTTTTTATACGTTTCGTAAAATCGGAAGCACCGAGGAAGGGAGAGAGCGACTTGGGCGGATTGTGGGTCGATTGAACCGGCTGTATCCCTGGCTGGTGGAACGGAATCTTGATAAAATCGTGGATATCCGGATGGTATCCGATATACGCATGGACCCCAGGGGACGTCCGGCCATCCATTGTGCTGTAAAGAAACGCCGAAATCAAACCCTTGTCATCGCCGTAAACAGCATCGGCACCAACGTGGAGGCATCCATCGGATGCGGGGAGTCTCAAAAAGACGAGGTCATGGAGGTTTTTTCGAATGTGTGGTATCCGGTTATCGAAGGGCGTGTGCGGGTAAAATTTCAACCCCATGAAACAAAGGCTTTTTTATACGATAGGATACCATAGGCTTCATTTGGAAAAAACGGCTTTTTTGATTTTTCTCATCGTTCTGATTGTCAGCCCGGTTCTTTTCGGCGCTGTTCATCCCTATGCTTACACGTTGATGACCTTGGGCGTCTTAGCAGGAACATGCCTGCTGCTGCTAAAAGACACAAAAGAATCCCGCCTGCTCATCCCCCGAACAGATCTTAACTTCCTTTTCCTTATCCTTCTCATCTATCTTTTTTTTCAAATCACTCCGCTTCCGGATGCATGGGTCAAGCGGATCTCCCCAGAGACCTGGCGCGTTTCTCAGGTTACATCGTATGTCCTCGACTTCCTGGACCCGAACCGACAGGACGACGCTTGGCTTCCCGTTTCACCCTATGGATACCCGGTGCGCGCTTCCATCATCCGATTCGTAACATACGGTCTTTTCTTCTTCGGATTCATCCGGGTGCTCAATTCGGAAAAAAGGATCGAGGCGGCCGTATTCGCTATCCTGGCAGTCTGCTGTTTTGAAGCGCTCTATGGCCTGTTTGAAACCTATTCGGGTCACCACCATGCCCTGTGGATGCCGAAAAAATCTCGATCCCTGAGCATATCCGGGACCTATATCAGCAGAAACAATTTCGGCGGGTTAATGGCCACGGGTATTCTTTTATCGGTAGCCTATTCGGCAGCACTCATGGGCAGTGGAAAAAGAAGCAAAAGCGGTTTTGGAGCCGGCACCGGTTTTCGGACAAGAATTTCGGAATACCTGTCGGATGAGAAACGGTTCAGCAAAAAGACCTTGACCCTCTTTGCCGGCGCGATTACGGGTATGGGCCTTGTCTTGTCTGCATCCAGGGGAAGCCTTGTCTCTGCGGCTGTGGGCCTGCTGTGCTTTGGCGGTTTCTTGACGGCAAGAAAAAGATATCGGAAAAGTCTGCCGATTCTCATCCTTCTTCTTCTGATCATCTCTTTTTACGCACCCCGTATCGGTATTGAATTTACACTGAACCGGTTTCAGAAAATTGAAGATAACTCCAGGCTCCGATTTGCCCAAAAAACCATGGACATGTTCAAGGATTTTCCCTTCACAGGTGCGGGCGTCGGAAACTTCCGGTATATCTATCCCCGGTACCAGTCGGCCCTGGACATGAAGAAGTTTATCCGATACGCCCACAACGACTGGGCACAATTTTTATCCGAAGCCGGAATTGTCGGCATGTGCCTGCTCTTGACCGGTATGTGCTACTATGGGTATCGGACATTGAAACATTGGAAACGCCGGAGGGATCCCTTTGTCGTCTCTTTGGGTGCGGCCCCGTTTACCGTGATGGCGGCTTTGGCATTTCATTCCTTTTTCGATTTTAATCTGCACATCCCCGCAAACATGCTCATTCTCACTGCGGTAACAGCCATCGGGTGCCGTGCACTTCATCTGAAACGGCATCGGGGAAGGGGCGCATCTATCCCCTATTATACGATTCCTTTTAAATCCAAAAAAATTCTGCTGCTGCTTCCCATTCTGGCCCTGTCTGCCTGGACAGGCACCTGGGCGATCCGTCATTTTATGGCGGAATCCTACTGCAACACATTACACGATACGATACGGGTGAATACAATCGACACACCGCTTGAAAATATCAGAAACGCAATCCGCTGGGATCGCTACAACGCCGCCTACCGGTATGCCCTGGCTGAAGAATTGATGAAAGAAAGAGACGCAGTCGAACGCACTCGAATGTCGCAGGATCTGGACGGCAAGACAGGATCGGCATATTCGAAAAGTAAACAGATTGAAATCATGGAGGCACTTGAAACCGCCATCCGGCTGAATCCATTCAATGCGTCCTATTATCTCCGGCTGGGATGGGAGTGCACGTTTCAGTGGCAGGCGCCGGATTACACCACCATATGGCTGCCCATGGCAGACCGGGCAATCCAGGCGGCCACCCGATTTGCCGGGGAAAAGAATGTATACCTGCATCTTGAAATCGGAAAATACTGGACCACCCGCTCAAAAATGCATGATCTGAGTACGCCATTGAAAAAAATTTACTGGAATCTTGCCAGGCGCCGATTCGTAAAGGCTCTGGAACTGGAATCGAAACAACAAAAAGATCGATTGAAAAAAGAGATCGAGGGGTTTGTGCGGCATTATTATCCGGAGTGGATGGATATTTTTCAATATTCAACCAAAGCTGACGGCTGAATGCTGATTGCTGACGGCTCCCTAATAGAGCCTTGGCTCAATTAGGGCCAAAATAGAGATACTTTATCAGGCTGAAAACATATCGAAAAGCGACTTTTTTAACGCTGATTTTGGAATAACCCGCCTTTCTCTTATGCTCGTGGGAAGGCGTCTCAACCATACGGTATCCCTTTTTGAGGGTCTTGATGATCATCTCCTGTTCGATGGTGGTGATATTTTCTTTTAAATCGAGGGATCTGAGCACCTCGGTCCGGATGGCCCGAAAACCGTTTTGGCTTTCCGAGAGTTCGACACCAAAGCGATGATTGATACACGCGGTGATAAACGAACTCCCCATGAGCCGCATGCACTCATCGAACCCGCCGTGGAGTTCACTGGATCCGCCCATGAGCCGGGATGCAGACACATGATCCGCCGTGTCATCGAGAATCGGCCGAACCAATTTCGGAATGTCATCGGGATCATGGGACCCGTCGGCATCGATAAAAACGGTAATGCCTCTTTGAATATGAGAAATGGCCGTACGGAGCGCCTCTCCCTTGCCCTTGCGGTGATCGAATATGACCCGAATTCCCATTGATTCGGCAACGGCGACCGTGTCATCGGAAGAGTGGCCGTCGACCAAAAGGATATCATCCGAATAGATCTGAGATCGGGCAATGACCTCCCCGATGGTTGCGGCTTCGTTGTAGGTCGGGATAACTATGGTGATCGCATCTCGAATCTGCTCAAGATCTGACGGCGCTGTTTCCCTGGGAAGATCTTTGGAATGATTTGAAACCTTCTTCCTGTTCATATGGATTAAAATCACACATTTACCGGTACAGATCAAGTAAATTCGGCAATTCTCGGCAGACTTCCGAGTTGAGCCGGTCGCCCGGAGGAATCTATGGACCGGCCTTTTCCACCGGGAGTTGATGGCAGGGATCGATTACAATTGCGAAAAAAACCCCGATCTGAAAAAGCCGGGTTTTTTTTATAAATTCTGTTGATCAAAAGATACATGCCGATGTATGCTTTCTTTTATGATCGATATCATATGGGCGGAAAACAACCGAGTCGAATTCAACCATCGATTTTAACGGTTTGAAACCCTTTAACTCTGAACCTGGAACCGATCAGCATAACCCCTCTGAAGCCGTAACGGAAAAACACGCCATGGATGATACCGCATTGGAGAATGACACCGAGCGCCCGGAACCGGATAAGAAGAACCTGCAGAGTGACATCGAGCAGAGAATCCGAAAGATCCTGTTTCCCCTGCTTGCCCGGTACGAACTCGACTCCGACCACCTCGAAGACATCTTGAAATGGAAACCGATCGCCCTGATTCTGGGAAATTATTCTTCAGGAAAATCCACACTGATCAATGAAATCCTGGGACAGGAGATTCAGAGAACAGGACAGGCCCCTACAGATGACTCATTTTCCGTGATTACCGCGCCGCCGCCTTCGGATCCGATCGGTGAGATTCAGGGGGCGACACTCATCAACAACGACAAACTGCCGTTCGGCGCATTAAAGTCATACGGCGAGTCCCTTTTTGCCCACTTCCGGTTAAAATATGTCGATTCGCCCCTGCTGGATAATCTTGTCATCATCGACAGCCCGGGCATGATGGATTCGGTCACCGAAAAAGGGCGCGGATATGATTTTTTAGGGGTCGTCGCCGATCTTACTAAATTGGCGGATCTGGTTGTATTGATGTTCGATCCGCACAAGGCCGGTACCATAAAGGAGACCTACAGCACCATCAGAAACACACTCCCGGGAACATCCGGCGAAGACCGTATCGTTTTTGTTATGAGCCGCATCGATGACTGCGACAATCTTGCGGATCTGCTCCGCTCCTATGGAACCCTGTGCTGGAACCTCTCTCAAATGACAGGCCGCAAAGACATACCCCGAATTTTTCTTACCTATTCTCCGGTTGCCAGGAAAAATACGGATACGATGGATATCTGGGTATCCGAACGGAAAGAACTGATTGAACGGATCCTTTCCGCTCCGGAATTGAGAGTCGGTCATATCCTGCACCATGTCGACAGACAGGCCAATCAACTCAGTTTGATCGTCCAGGCCATGGGGCGGTTCTGCAAAGGAGCCCGGCGAATGCTGTCCAAGACAATCCTCGCAACGTTTACCCTTGCACTGATTGCGGCCGGATTTCTGGATATGGGATTGCAGAAATGGTTCGGCTTCCCGAAAGACACGCTGCTTTCCGCCATCCTCTCACAAACCGTTGAGCTCCGTCATCTACCGATTCCGGCCATCGGTTTTATCGCCGTTTCTTTTTTTATGGGACTTCTCTTTACAAAGTGGTGGCTGCCTGCCTTTGCAAAAAAATACCGGAAAAATGTGGACCGATTGGTTACCATCGAAACGCCTTACGGCGAACATATGTGGTCTGAAGCAAGGGAATCGGTGATGGGGCTGCTGGAAAAAATTAAATTCAGGTCGATTTTTACATCGCATCAACGATATCTGGGTACCGTTGAAAAATTCATGCAGGAAGATCTTCAGAACTATTTTAAAAATATCCGATAATACCCTAATTGAGCCAAGGCTCTATTCGGGAGCCGTCAGCAATCAGCTTTCAGCAGTCAGCTTTGGTTGAATATCGCAATATTTACATTTCTTTCATGCTAGCGTTGGAAAATTTCTTTGGAATCTTTCTCCTGATTGCTGATCCGTCTCCGGCGGAACAGCCCTCAAATGAGAGTTTTTGCACAATTGGAGTAATAAGCCTGAATGGGTCAACGTGCTTTGGGTGCTCCCACAATCAACTTCTGCCCCGGATGAATAACCTTTTTGGAGGAAAGTTTGTTCAATTTGCTAATCTCCTCTACGCTGATACCATATTGTATCCCAATACCGAACAGCGTATCACCCGAACGAACCTGGTGATACAATGGTTGTGAGGCAGCCGCCTTTGCGGTTGTTTTCCCCCGAGGCGCAGGCGTCGCCTTTATGGATACGGATGATTTCTTACTTAATTTTGACAGATCCGTTGAAATCCGATCCATTCGGGAGGTAATATCGGTTTCGAGCTGCAGAACCTTGCCCTGAAGGGCCTCTATTTTTCCGTCCTGTTGCCCGACGCTTTTGATTTGAATATCTGTACCTTCCATTTTAAACAACCGGTCTTCCAGGCTGCCCAGTCTTTTTTCAAGGGTTTCGATTCTGGCAACCTCGATGTTATTGTCTTTTCCGGCCATTGAAACAAAAAAAACAACCAGCACAACAACCAGCCCCACCGCCATCAAAATGAAGGGGATTTCTATTTTCTTAAACAACGAATCCGATAATGAAAATTTCCTTTGTTTCTCCCAAACCGGGTAATCGTCTTCATCATATTCATCATCATCGAGCGCGCCTTCAGTAAATTCAGGATCTTCTTCAGTGCCTTTCCATTTCATGGGTGACCTCCGAAACGATTTGTCAACTTGATCAAAGTCACGAATTACACTATGCTCAGGCTACACAAGTTACCATAAAATAACTGCCGGGGATGTCAACATATATATTTTCGATTCTTGCCCGCCGTTTGTCAGGCGGATTCGAAATATGTTCATGCTCAATCAGCCGCCGATTGTCGCAGATATAATTTATACAAAAGCATCTGCGTTCATCTGGGCTCAAAAAGAAAATCCCTATACTATCAAATTATTCTTAAACGCCGGGTTAGGAAAAAATGAAGACTGATAACAATGGAAAACACACGCACCAGTTTGTTGAAATATATTCAGGGCTTGTCGGTTTTGGGGCCGATCGGGAAACGGATGAATCAACGGTCTGTTATTATCTTCAAAAGTTTTCTGATGATTCGCTCATGAAAACCCTGCTGCCCAGACTGACCGACCAGCAGCTCTCTGAGGTATTTGCACTCCTGTCCCGCCTGATGAAAAATCATCTGTCGGAATCCGAATATCACACACTCTTTTTAAAAGACCATGCCACCGAGTGAAGGCATTTTTAAATGGGGTCCGGTGAGATACAAATTAAAAAAGGCCCATCAATGACGGGCCTTTTGTTTCTCTGCGGAATTTTGAATCCGTACGTGTCAGACCTTTCCTGATCTTCCGTCATCGCAGGGTTCCCCAAAATCCTCATCAAACCTTGCATGTTCCGGGTCGGCAGCCGATTGGCAGACCGGCAGCGGTTCAGCGTTTTTTGAGATCATCGGTTTTCCGCAGCATTCCGGGGGACAATCTTTTACCGCTTCTGCCTCATTTCCGCACGCTTCACAATTAAAGATACATTTGTCTTCCATTCGGCTCTCCTTCTTTGCGTTGTTGAATCCGGCTTTTTTGAATTATTTACTAAATTATAATTGCCATGCCACCCTGTGTCAACTATGCACAGGTCATGATTTTGTAGTTGCCTTCAACGATTCAATCTTATAGAAGAGGAGCAATCGTTTGAAACACATACACATATCGAAACGATTTAAATTCATTTATGGAGGAAAAAACCAAATGCGGGTACTGATCACCGGTGGCGCTGGTTTTATCGGATCACATCTTGCGGAAACCCATTTAAAACGCGGTGATGAGGTCTACATTATTGACGATCTTTCAACCGGCAGCCTGGACAATATAAAACCGCTAATAGAGAATCCGATATACGATGGGAAAATTTTCTTTTTCGAAGATACCATTTTAAACCACGATACCATGATGGAGCTTACAGGGATCTGTGATATCGTATACCATCTGGCTGCGGCGGTCGGTGTCCGATACATCCTTGAAAACCCCCTTGAATCGATGAAAATCAATATTCAGGGTACGGAAAAGGTCCTGGAGCTGTGTACAAAATTCAAGAAAAAGGCGCTGATCGCATCTTCTTCGGAAGTTTACGGTAAACACCTGCATGCCCCGCTCATCGAAACAGACAACATCATCTACGGACCATCGAGCAAATTCAGATGGAGCTATGCCGCTTCAAAGTTAATGGATGAATTTGCTGCTCTGGCGTATTACCGGCACCGAGGCCTGTGGGTTACCGTCGTCCGGCTTTTTAATACGGTCGGACCCAGGCAGACCGGCGCATATGGAATGGTAATGCCGCGACTTGTTGAACAGGCACTGTCCGATGAGCCGGTAACCGTTTACGGTGACGGCAACCAGACCCGCACCTTTACCTATGTGCAGGATGTTGTAAACGCACTGACGGCATTGATGCGGACCGATGCGGCTGCCGGAGAAGTCTTTAACATCGGAGGCATCGAGGAGATATCCATTCTAAAACTTGCGGAACGCATCATTAAGGGAACCGGTTCCGAATCAAAAATCCGGTTGATCCCATATGAAGAGGCCTTTGAAAAGGATTTTGAAGACATGCAGCGGCGTGTGCCGGGTATCGAAAAAATAAAGGGAGTTATCGGTTTTGAACCCGAAACCGGGTTGGATAAAATCCTTGAGTCCGTGATCAATACGATGAGAAAACGGTTGAGCTGACACCGGGCTGTTTTAGTCTCTCACAGAGTCCACGGAGATCGCAGAGAATACAAAAAATCAACCCTTGCATGAAACAGATGTAAATCTTTCAATATTCTACCAAAGCTGACGGCTGAAAGCTGATTGCTGACCGCTCCTCAGTTGAGGCTGGCCACAGACAGGTTTTTTATTGAGTCCACCAGGGCCTGAATAGGGAAGGGTTTTGTCAACACCCGATCAACATCGATTTCGTTAAGTAACCAGGGTGTTCCTGAAATCCCGATAATCGGAGTTTTTTTCCGATCGGAACTACGGATGTGCTCCACAACCCCGCCGCCATCCAGATTCGGCATGATGAGGTCCGTAATGACAAGATCATAGCGACCTTGATCGAATTTCTCGATACCTTCCCGACCATCTCCTGCGACCTCCACCCGGTATCCGAAGGTCGTCAAGGCGGTTTCGATAACATTCAAAACCGTCTTTTCATCATCGATTACCAGTATAGAGCTCATCAGTTCTGTTCCTTTAGCAGGTAAATTTTTACGACTCCGTACAGCGGAAAGAAAGATGAAAAAAGGATCTGTTATGGACAAGTCATTTTTCGATTGAAACTTATGGGATCGATGATAAAAGGTCAAACCGGATGAAATGGAGTTGGCGACTTATTAAAACGGGTTTATTAACATTGCCTAACCTATTGTAATATCGTTTCTTTTTATACCAAGACGATGCAAATATTGTTTATCACAGATGTTTTTTAACTATCGACTTTCCGTAGAGATTTCAAATATATCCCGTGTTATGAACAATTTTTAAACAAAAACAAAACCTTTGAAATGCTTCTGTTTTCTCTATTTTTTGAAAGTTTTCTCAATTGCAAAACAATGTGGTTACCCTGGGTAAACCCAAGGAACTTAACTTTAGGCATTTTAGTCACTTTAAATTTTAGGCACTTCTGTTATACCTTATATTTCCCGAAGTCATCCGGGTTTAGATTTTCAAGATATTCTGCCCATTTTTTCCCTTCTTCAGTTTCATCTACGGCTTCGACAGGGGCTTCGGCCATTTTGGATTTCTCGATGACCTTATCGTCAAGATATATCGGTGCTTTAAAACGGAGCGCGATGGCAATGGCGTCACTGGGTCGGGCATCCATGCTGAACGTCTTGTCCGGGGTGTCGAAATATATTTTGGCATAAAAAGTATTATCTTTGAGATCACATACTTCTACACGCGTTACACCGATTTTGACATGATCTAAGAAGTTTTTAAACAGATCGTGGGTCATGGGCCGGTCAAACTGAATATTTTGAAGCGCAGAAGCAATGGATGTCGCCTCAAGTAGTCCGATCCATATGGGAACCGCCTGATCGTCGTCTTCCGATTTCAGGATAATGATCGGTGTGTTTGATGAAGGGTCCATTGTCATACCCGCTATGGTCACTTTACGCAGCATAATCGTCAACTCCTTTCGAACCGTGAGGAGACGGTTCGTCTGATATCGGTTTGCCTCGGAGCGAATGCGTCAGGGCTGCATCTATCCGAACTGAAACCATACGACCGGTGAGCGCCTTACCCGACGTTCTGCCAATGCCGTCGTCGGTAAAGTTTACGATCTTGTTTATCGGTGTTCTTCCGGACCACTGAACAGACTTGAGTTTGTCGTTCCTTTTGCTGTGGCCGTCTACCAGTACGTTCTGTACGGTTCCGATCAAAGCGTTGTTGCGGCGTCCTGTAATTGTTTTCTGCAATTCCAGAACCCGGGAGAGACGGTCTTTTTTCTCGTTTTCGGAAATTTTGTTCGGAAATCGGGCTGCTGGTGCGTTGGGTCGATCGGAATATTTGAATGCAAAAAGGCTATCATAGGCAACAGACTTAATCAACTTCAGGGTTTCTTCGAAATCCTGTTCCGTCTCTCCGGGAAAACCGACAATAATATCGGTTGTAAAGGCGATATCCCGGCAAATCGACCGGAATTTTTCTACCTTTTTGTAATACTCGCCACATGTGTACTTACGGTTCATCCGTTTAAGGATCGCGTCGGATCCGGATTGTATCGGCAGATGAATATGATTGCACAGCTTATCCAAATCCCTGAAAGCGAATATGAGATCGTCTGAAAGGTCTTTGGGATGGGACGTGGTGAACCGTATCCGGGACAGCCCTTTGACATCATTTACCCGGTACAGCAATTCGGAAAATGAACAGAGCCCTTCTTTTTTACCGTAGCTGTTTACGTTTTGCCCCAGCAGGGTGACCTCACGAACCCCCGCATCGACCAGATTCCGGATCTCTTCCAGGATATGATCGTGATGCCGGCTGGTTTCGCGCCCGCGAACATACGGCACCACGCAGTAGGAGCAGAAATTGTCACACCCCCTCATAATGGTGACAAATCTCGTTACCGTGTCGTCTTCTTTAAATGTGCTTTCCGGTTCATGTTCTTCGTGTTCGAGCGCCATGTCGATATCGACGATCCGACAATGTTTCTCTTTTATCTGTTCAATAATGCCCGGTAATCGAGAAATGGCGCGGGTTCCGAACACAAAATCGACATGGGGCATTCGGTTTAGAATCTTCCGGCCCTCCTGTTGGGCAACACACCCGCCCACACCCAGTATGAGGTGAGGTTTTTTCCGTTTAAGATCCGAGAGCCTGCCCAGAAAACTGAATACCTTCTGTTCGGCCTTTTCCCGTATGGCACAGGTATTGATAACGATGACATCGGCCGTCTCGGTAAAAGGCGTCGTCGAATACCCTTGGGGCCGCAGCAGGTTTTCGATCCGCCCGGAATCGTAAACATTCATCTGGCAACCGATGGTGTGGATGTATAATAATTTGTGTTGAATTTCCTGTTTCATGTCCACTATTATTCCAAAATTAAACTTTCCCGCCGTGACGGGATGGTCCTAGCTTTGCTGTGCAGGACCGAGCGGTTGTTGTTATCTCGCAGAGATCGCTGAGGGTTTAATAAAACGTTTCTCTCTCTGTGTTCTCTGTGTGCTCTGTGAGAGAAAAATAATCCCTGTGGCTCATGCCGTTTTTAGAGGTTACCGGGTTCCGAAATCACAAATTCTGCCGTTTCTATCATAATGCCATCCGACTTTAAGCCCAAAATGATAGAATCCGTGTCATCTTCGGCACCGGGAGCAATAGACAGTTTGATAATTCCAAGGGCCGGATCGATGGTGGTAACCGTTGCCAGCCCGTCGCAGGCTTCAAAAATAAAATGAATAAAACAGATCTCCCTACGATCGATCCGAAAATACTTTACGGTCGTTTTCATTTTTGAACTCACGCCATCAGCACTCAGCAAAAGGCATTAAACCCTTTCATATAAGATCTCTTTTTCAACTTTTTGTGAAATTATCATAAATATATCATACAATTCTTAATATTAACACATCCGGAAGACCGCCCATTGCGCTAAAGGGCAAACGCATTTAGAGTTTTAAATCGAATTTTTTCTCTTTGCGCAAAAATATCAAATAGCAAATCACAAATACCAAACAAATCACAATAACCAATCCGCCGGCGGCGGACCAAACGACTTAAGATACTGGAAGAAAGAACATGATAGACTGAAAGATTCAAATGCCCCCGAAAATACCTGTTTTGGTCATTGAATACTGGAATTTGTGATTTAATTGAAATTTGGTGCTTGAGATTTGGAATTTAAAGGGCAAGCTGAGATCCCAAAGAAAAGAGCTTTTTGCCTCCGGCTTGCCAGATTTGGGACTATTTTTTAACAGGAAACCCAAATGCGTTTGCCCTGCGCTGCTCTATCATCAGTCTTGTATCGCATCCGGTTTTGTTATATGGGCCATCCATGACAAAAAAGAGCCCCCACGCCCCATCTACCGCATCGATTCAATCCATAACCGCACAACTGGGTTGCAGCCGAATCATTGCAACCATCCTTGTAAACCGCGGAATTCAATCGCCAGAAGCAGCGAAACGATTTTTGAACCCATCCCTTGCACATCTGCGCCCGCCGTTTGGAGTAAAGGATATGGGCAGGGCCGTGGAACGGATTGCCGCTGCCATTAAAAAGAAAGAACAAATTCTCATTTTCGGCGACTACGATGTGGACGGTATCACATCGACAGTCTTACTCTATGAATTCCTCCGGGCGCTCGACGCGCAGGTCAGTTTTCACATCCCGCATCGCCGAAAAGAGGGATACGGCCTCAGCGAGTCCCATATCGTTGACGTCGCCATACCGGCAGAAACAGACCTTATCATCACGGCTGACTGCGGATCCTCCAGTTACCGTGCGGTTACGAAAGCACATCTTGAAGGCATCGATATTGTCGTCACCGATCATCACAACATCACCGTCCCTCCTCCGGAAGCCGCTGCGGTGGTAAACCCCAAACGGCATGACTGCGCTGCCGGTTTTGAACATCTCTCCGGTGTGGGCGTTGTGTTCTGCCTGCTGATCTGTCTTCGAAAACACCTCCGCGATTTAAATTTCTGGGCTCATGGACCGGAGCCGAACCTGAAACGGCTGTCCGATATCGTGGCCCTGGGAACCGTTGCCGATCAGGTTCCGCTGGTGAAAGAAAATCGAATACTGACCCGGGTCGGCATGGATCAAATCAATACCGGCAGCCGCTGCGGTATCATCGCATTGATGAAGGCATCCGGCCTGGACAGACTCGAATCGTCGGATGATATCGCCTATCGTCTGGCACCCCGGTTAAATGCACCCGGTCGGATGGAACATGCGGATATAGCGGTTCGGCTCCTTACATCTGAGGATCAGGCTGTTGCTGAAAACCTGGCTGAAGATCTTAACCGCTTGAACACGGAAAGACAGCGCACCGAGCAAAGCATCATGGACGATATCGAGAAATGTTTGTTCAAATTTCCAGCCCTGCTGTCAGGTTCTGCGCTGGTGATGTGGGATGCCGGATGGCACGAAGGGGTGCTGGGAATCGTTGCGGCCCGTCTGGTGGCGAAGTATCTGCGGCCCGTTGTTCTGATTTCGACAAAAGACGGCATCGGCAAGGGATCCGGCCGAAGCGTTCCGGGGTTTGATCTATATGAGGGGTTGAAACTATGTGAATCCATGCTCCAGGCATTTGGCGGACACGCTGCAGCGGCAGGATTAAAGATCGAGACGGATCGAATCGATCTGTTTGCCACAGCGTTTGAAGCGGCGGTTAAAAAATTGAATCTACCCAATAATTTAGAATCGGTATACCCAATCGATTATGAATTGAACCTGGACCAAGCCACACCGGATCTGTTGGATGCCCTGGAGATGCTCCAACCGTTTGGACAAGGGAACCCGGAACCGGTTTTTATGGCCCGTAACATCCGGGTCACATCACAACGGGTGGTCGGAATAAAACACCGGCAGATGCATCTTGCACAGGATGGCAGCCGGTCGATACCGGCCATTCAATTCAATATCGATCCGAACCTTCCCGAAAAAGATTGTTTTGAAACGGTTTTATTCAATCTTCGCTGGAACCGCTGGAACGGAAAACGGAAACCCCAGATAATTGTGAGAGAATGCGTGGGGGGATGAGCATAGGGCATAGGGCCAAGGCATAGAGTCGAGGGCGGAAAGGCTTCGCCTATTTTGAATTTTTAGTTTTGAATATTGGCGTATTCGAAAATTCTGTTATCTGCAAAACTATAGTTGAATACAGGATTAGGTTTTGAAGGTGACCGCGTTGTTCCATTCGTGGATGTGTGACTGTCTGAGCTAAGCGGGTTCTTATATTCTCTATGCCCTATGCTCTCTGCTCTATGCCCCTTGCTCTATGCTTTTGTTGTCTGCATTTTGAATGTGAAAATTTTCTTGCATTTTTTTAATCATCAAACTAATATGCTTGAGTTAAATTTAAGTTGCACCGAGATCCGACAAAGAGGAATTTACATGGCCAAAGTCTTCCGCCCAAGCACCCGGGAATCAACGATACTTTCAAAAATCGAGTCTTCCAAAGAGCATGCACGCCGCAGGTCAATCTCCGGCATCAGGGATTGCAAAGAGCCGCTGAGCAATTCCATTGCCATGCGACTGGTAGAGACAAGTCTGATAGAAACAACCAGCAAAAACGCATTGGAAGAGCAGATTAGCCAATGCCTCGACAAACTGAGCCGGGCAGAGGATTTTGACATCGATTACCAGAACGCCCCGTTTCGTTCCCTGACCACTCAACCGAATGTCGTAAGTCTGTACGTCACCGCTTTTGTCATTGAGCAGTTGCTTTCACATAAAGATATCGTGGATATCTTCGGTTCCGACGAGGATATCTATATCTGTATCAACCGAGAAGTGAGGAAATATCTTCCATAAAGATGCGCCCCTCCTTTCACCCGAGGCTGGTCAATAATCCCTTTGGCGACCCCGGACTGTTTATCCCCTTTCTCTATGATAATCGTGCGATCCTGTTCGATCTTGGCGACATCCAAGCACTCTCTGCCCGGGATATCCTGAAGACCACCCACATATTCGTCACCCACACCCACATGGATCATTTTATCGGGTTTGACCGGTTGTTGCGACTTTGTCTCGGAAGGGAAAAAACCCTCCATCTGTTCGGTCCGGAAGGTTTCTTAAAAAATGTGGAGGGAAAACTTGCGGGCTACCGCTGGAATCTCGTGGCGCATTACCCCAACCGTTTCCTCCTTAACGTAACCGAGGTGGGCAAAAACGGTCTGAGCACCAAACAGTACCTGTGCGGAAATAAGTTTCTGAACGAAAACAAAACCCAAAAGGCCGGTTTTAACGGCACCCTGACAAAAGAACCCGGGTTTTCGGTATCCGCTGTGATTTTGGATCACCGCATCCCATGCCTGGGTTTGAGTATTCTGGAAAAATTTCATGTCAATATCAAAAAAGAGGCCATTCGCGCTCTCGGGCTGGATATCGGACCGTGGCTGAAAGAATTCAAACAGGCGCTCTTTAATAATCAGGAACCCGGAAGCGAATTTGATGTCACATTCGGTCAAAATCGAAAGATGCATAAACGGTTCCGGTTAGAGGAGCTCACCCGGCGCATCGCCATTATCTCTCCCGGCCAAAAAATAACCTATGTGACCGATGTCCGGTATAACGATTCGGAGTTTAGAAAAATACGCGACTTTGCAAAAGGTTCGGATCAGCTTTTTATCGAAACGGCCTTTCTTGAAAAAGACGCCCGGATGGCCAGGGAAAAATATCACCTCACGACCCGGCAGGCAGGAACTATCGCAGGACACGCACGGGCAAAACGGATCATCCCTTTTCATTTTTCGCCACGGTACACGAATCAGGCCCATCTTTTGAGTGAGGAAACACAAGCCGCTTACAAAAAGGCATTAAAAGAAAGTTCACCCCCCACCGATCACGGTTGACTGTAGTGTTAATGATGCATTATGATTTATCCAAAACCAATTTCTGACGGTCTCGTAAAAACAATATTTTCGCGCAAAGACGCCAAGGCGCCAAGAAAATAAATATTAATACCTGAATTTTGCACGCAAATGACTCTAGCGGAGCCTGCCCGCAAATTTTACAAATTCTGATTGCAACAACCGGGGTCGCTTTTTTGCCGCTATCGATATCGGCGAAAAGAGAAACGAGAAG
>Ga0233437_1000901_pt1 | contig 60560 bp, 70 predicted proteins | sample SI_122_August201_FD_182714 | JGI IMG/M metagenome (GOLD analysis project Ga0233437, IMG submission 182714) | Seawater microbial communities from Saanich Inlet, British Columbia, Canada - SI_122_August2016_200_MG | ecosystem: Environmental > Aquatic > Marine > Inlet | place: Canada: British...
ATCTGTTTTGCACGAGCAGTAGAAAAGTAATCTTCCAACTGCTTATATGTCTCTTCAATTTCTTTATCTACTGAAGCCTTAACAACATCTAAAGCTTTAATGAAATGTTCCATCTTAACTTCTTCACATTTCATATCTTCACGTAAAGCAATCATTCCAGCTTCTCTGCAAACACCTTCAATATCCGCTCCAACATAACCTTTAGTCTTAGAAGCTAATTTGTTAACATCAATATCTTTAGAGAGAGGCATCTTTTCCATATAAATTTCAAAGATTTTCTTTCTACCTTCTTCATCTGCTACAGGAGTAAATATAACTCTGTCAAACCTTCCTTGTCTTAACAATGCAGGATCAATAATGTCTGGTCTGTTAGTAGCACCAATAACCAAAACATCATTCAAACTTTCTAAACCATCCATTTCAGTAAGAACTTGGTTAACAATCTTTTCAGTAGTTTGAGAACCATCACCATTGCCTCTGCCTCTTCTAGGAACTAATGCATCAATCTCATCAAAGAATAATATTGTTGGTGATGTTTGCCTAGCCTTTCTAAAAATTTCACGCACAGCTTTCTCTGATTCACCAACCCACTTACTAAGCAATGAAGGACCGTTAACTAAAATAAAATTAGCCTCTGATTCTTTAGCAACTGCTTTTGCAAGTAAAGTTTTTCCAGTACCTGGAGGACCATAAAGTAAAACTCCCCGAGGTGGACGGATACCCATCTTAGTAAACATTTCTGGTTGTTTTAAAGGCCATTCAACTGCTTCTTTTAGCTTATTCTTAACGTCATCTAAACCGCCAACATCTTCCCAGTTAACGTCAGGAGTTTCAACTAAAACTTCTCTCATAGCAGAAGGACGAACGATCTTTAAAGATTCAACAAAATCTTTTTGTGTAACCATTAATTTCTTTAGAATGTCTTCAGGAATAGTTTGACCTTCTTCAATTCCTGCTTTCTTTAAGTCTGGAAGAACTCTTCGTAATACAATCATTGCTGCTTCCTTAGCAAGTGCATTTAAGTCTGCTCCAACAAAACCATGTGTTACCTTGGCAACATCTTCTAACTTAACTGTTTTATTCAAAGGCATATTCCTAGTATGAATTTTAAGAACGTCTAACCGACCATTTTTATCAGGAACACCAATTTCTATTTCCCTATCAAATCTTCCAGGACGACGTAAAGCAGGATCAACAACATTTGGCATGTTGGTTGCAGCAATAACAATTACTTTCCCTCTAGACTTTAAACCATCCATCAACCCTAGTAGTTGAGCAACAACTCTCTTCTCAACGTCACCTTTAGTTTCTTCTCTTTTAGTAGCAATAGCATCAATCTCATCTAAGAAAATAATACTTGGAGCATTCTGTTCAGCTTCTTCAAATTTCTTACGCAGGTTTGCTTCTGATTCGCCATAAAATTTACTCATAACTTCTGGACCATTGATTAGAATAAAATGAGCTTGCGTTTCTGAAGCAACTGCCTTCGCTAGTAAAGTTTTTCCAGTACCAGGAGGACCATGTAAAAGAACTCCTTTTGGAGGTTCTATCCCCAGTCTTTCAAATATTTCAGGATGTTTAAGAGGCAGTTCAATCATCTCACGAACTTTCTTAATTTCTTCTCCCAAACCACCAATATCCTCATAATTAACATTTAAACTCAGAACTTCTTCTTTCTCTCTAAAAGAAGCACGCGGGTCAAATACTAATTCCGTATCCTCATTAATAGTAGTTATTTCTTTAGCAGGATTAGTTTCTGATACAAAGAGTTTTACAGCACCAAATCCCATAAAGTTTTCTTGAACTTGGATAATCATTCCAGATTGTCTAACAACCTTTTGTCTATCTCTTCTTAAAGAAATAATATCATTCTTCACAATTGGTCTGTTAAGTAAAGCCCGTTTTAGAAAATCGAGAGTAAGTGGAGGAATACGTCCTAAAGGACCAACAACAACTTTCTTAGCAGGAACAACTTCTGCTTTTGTAATAGTTACAAATTCTCCAATAGAGGTTTTAGCATTTTTTCTAGTATCACCATCGATACGCACAATATTAAGGTTAATATCACCAGGATAACCTCTGCGAACAATAGCAGCAGTAGTTTTCTCTCCACTAATTTTAACAACTTCTCCCTCGCTAATGTTAATTTGTTTCATAAAATTAGAATCTAATCGAACGATGCCTTTGTTAACATCATCCTGAACTGCTTCCATTACTTTTAGCTTAATATCTTCATTCGTCATAAATACTCACCCCAAACAGTTTTTTCAGAGGATTGTTAATATATAAAGATTATGGTGCTAAGAAGAAAGTGGGACATTTAAATCACAACCACCCCAAATTTCAGAAACAATTTTAAAGTGTAATAATTCTTAAGGAGTGACATGTTAGAGAAACTAGTTTTGCCTGTAATTACTACAGAATCAACAGAAGAATCACTAAGAGAATTAGAACGTACAAATGTTCCTAAAATGCTTTATGCACATTATACTCCGTTGGTTGCTGCAGTATTAACTTCAATTAACCTATTAGGCCTAACAAGAGAACAAGTAGTATTGTTTGAACATGGTGCACATCAACATGAAGGCAGTGCAAGAGGTGGGCCAAACTATAATGGAATTGTAAGCCATTACTTTGCTTTACATACAAATGAAAATGAACTAGGTGTTGATTATCGTGCATTTGATGAAGGTTGCCAACCAGATTTAGTTGACTTTCACCAATCTTTTGTTGAGAGAGAAATTGTGGAACAAGGATATAAAAAGTTTGGAGATATTGATTATCAAAAATTATTTCAGAGGATAAAAGATCTTTCAGTATGGGGATGGGATAATCTTGTAAGTCAAGTATTAGAAACAACAAAAGAAGGTAAAGTTCCAATACATTTCTCTTGCAGCACACTTAATGACCCAAACTTAAAAGAAAATAAGTTTTGGCAATTACCAGGTATGCATCTACATTTTTGTGATGTTTCCGAAATCTTTGCAACGTTAGCTAGTTGTTATAGTTATACTATGCAACCTTCAGATCAACCTTTAACAATAATAGGTAAAATGTATGACAATCCAGAATTACGCCAAGAGATGTTTAAAAGGCAATTTGGTCTTGATCCAGATCTTGCATTAAGAGAACATTGGATTGAAGATATTGGTAAAAACCCCACTTTCTACTGGTTAAATCAAGAAGTTAAAGCACACAAGGATTATTTGGTCTGATAAGCTATACTTTAATAATAATTAGAAAATATAATTAAACAGAAATAAAATAAGAAATAAAAAAGAAAAGAATTATTCTTTCTTTTCTTCTCCTTGAGGCTTTACTTTTGGTAAAGGCAATGGACTTGGTAAAGAAATTTCTTCACTAATCTTGATTGCTTGAATATTTCCTTTATGTAAAGCAGCATTAACAATCTGTTCCATTACATCATTAGAAAGCTTTTTGTCTTTTTTCCAGCCATTTAAAATTTCACCAATTTTAGCTTCTTCTTCAACGTAAAGAACTTGTCCTTCAACATCAATCTTTCCAAGTTCAGGTTCGTAAGAACAGCTGAAAGTAAATGTAAACTTTAATCCTTTCTTACCTTCTGCAGCAAAACTCATTTCTTCAACGTCTTTAATAGAAACATTATTGTTGATTTTGATCTGGCCGCCTTTAGCTTCCAAATTTCTATCTGCGTGTACTTTATGTAAATTTATTTTCACAATTGTCATTATTAACCACCTTTTAATATTTTATTATTAATAGTCTCAATTTGATTGATTATTTATAAAGTTTGCTTGTTTAGAGAAGAGGTTATTGTCCTTTTATTAATAAAAACGAGCATAATTAAGTTCATCTCCAAGATAAAGGCCCAACTCAGACCAAAAGATAACGCCCCTATTCTTTTCAATATATCCCATATCACCACCAAAATCAAAGATTTCTCTTTTAGACAGCAACATCCCTATACCTTGCTTACCAATATAAGAATGGTCCTTGGTTGTAAATTTCCTTTGAAACAAATGCCTCTTTGCTCCATCTGAAAGTCCAAGGCCATTATCTTCTACCTCAATCCTTAATATTCCTTCATCACTTACCCTTACTTGAATAATACCTTCTTCCTCAGGGTGCTCTTCCCACAAATCACGTAATGCATCAGCAGAATTTTTAATCATTTCCTCACCACAATAACTAGTGAAGGTAAAATTCCGTTTAACTTCATCTAACATTCGATTATATTCTTCAACAGCAGACCTATAAATTATTCTAGCAGCATTTAGAGGATGAACATCTCTTAGATTTCTAGCTCCTTTTAAAATATCTTCAACAGTCCCCCCAAAAGTTCTTTCAATAAGCATTTTTCATCCCCATTATTTTATAACATAACTTAGCAAGAGAATAAGCTTCTGCTTGAAAGTTCTCTTTAGGAGCAAATTCTACAATGTCTGCGCCAACAACTTCCTTTTCTGAGAAAATTACTTTTAGAATTGCAATTACTTGGTTCCAATTAAATCCCCCCGGTTCAGGTGTTCCAGTGTTTCTAATAAAACTAGGATCGAAAACATCAACATCAATTGAAATGTAAACTTTATCTTTTAATTTAGGAAGAATTTCTTTTAGTTTAGTTAAATTAAAATCATATGCTTTAATCATATGAACATTTTCATTATTATCAATAATTTCTTTTTCGTCTCGATCCATTGCTCTTACTCCTAGAAGTAAAAGGTCATGCTTCGCAGACAATCTTTGGGAAACACATCGATGATTTAATGTGGAACCGTTCCAAGAGTGGAAAAAGTCAGCATGAGCGTCTAAAATTATTACAGAAGTATCTTCGCTTAAGTTTTTAGTAAGTCCAATTGTTACAGAATGATCTCCACCAATTCCAATAACAAACTTATTTTGTACACTGGCGCCAATGGAGGCACATTTTTTGTTAGAAAAATAATCGTGCCGTGCCCCAGTGAACAAATGATTTATTTTAGTACTTACTTTCTCAACCATTTCTTCAGGAGTCTCTGCTTTAACTTCTCCCAACAATTCAATTCCTTCTAAAAAAGGTTCACAATCAAACTGTTCATCATAATATTCAAGATGTTCACTTGCTTTAATTATTTCTTTAGGACCAAGTAAAGCACCCTTTCCAAAAGTAACATCTTTCTCATAACTAACTGGAAGTATTACAAACTTACCTTTTCGATATTCCTCAGGAAGATTCATCCAATATTTCATTTTAAGAATTATCCTCCAAAAAACAATCTTTATAAGACTGAAAAATGTCTTCCCATCGAAGGTCTGGTTTTAGCCCTTGAACAATTTTTGAAGTGTGAAATTTCTCACCATTATTAAAATAAGTTACTGAATAGACTGTAGTTCTATCCTCTGGTTTAAGATAAGTGTCTTTGGAATCTTCAGGCAACACATCACAATCAAGTAAAGGAAAAGAAATTGCTCTTGAAATTATCCCATCTATCCCATCACCAAAAAAACGAACTGTTGTTTTCTTAACTGCTTGAGGAATTCTTCCTTCAACATAATTGAAACAGCAAGTGTTATCAACATATCCACCAGTTGATAATCCAATGGCATTTGCTAATCCCATCCAAACATTTGAAGTGTTCATTCCACAACCTCAGTTTCTAGTTCTTCTAAATCACAAAAGTTAGTAGAAAAGTTATATGCACCTGCATTTAAGAATACTAATTGGTCGCCAACTTTAACATCAGATAACCAAACCCTATAACGGAATAAATCCATTGAACAGGGAGTAATTCCCTTAACAACATAACTCTTTCCCTCACCCTGTTTAAGCTCTCCTTCAACAAGTAATTTAACAGGTACTAAAATCGCATCCATGTCTGTGTTGTACACAGAAGCATTAACAACAATATTATTCTCATGAATTGCTACAACTTTTGTAATCAACTTACCAGCAGGTGCAGCAATAAATCTTCCAGGTTCTAACATTAACTTAATTCCAAATGAAGACAACCAAGAACGAAACTCAGTAATCTTAGAAAAGATTCCAGAAAAAACATTTACATTAGTGTTGGCGTACTCAGATGGCAAACCACCACCCATATTAACCCAAGATAATTTCTCAAGAACTTCTTTCTCAATATTAGTAGAAAGTTCATAAACATAATTCCACTCACTCATGTTTTGTGTTTTACGGTGGAAGTGTAATCCCAACTCATTAATCTTAGAGTTATCAGATAACTCCCTAACCCTTTTATTAATAACTTCAGAAGTCATGCCAAAAACAAAGTATCTCTCTGTACGTAAAGAATTCTCTCTTATTTTCAACCGCAACATTAAATTAATCTTAACATCATTCTTTTCTAAATAAGAAATTAAAACATCCAAGTCAGATTCATTGTCAACAGCAAAGTTTTTTATTCCTTGTTGAATCAAAGAATCAATTTCCTCTTCATTCCATGCCTGTGCTAAAAACAAAACTCTTGTTTTATCTTCAACATGTTTAAGCTCATTAACAAAGTGTACAGAAAACAAACATTGTGTTTCCTTCTCTAAAATCTTAGTCACGACTTGATTGGTTTTAGAACTATACGAAACTTGATCTGCAAGTTGTTTAGCAGTCATGTACTGCTCCAATACTTTACTTTTTGAGATAATGAATTTAGCTTTCATTTCTTCACCATTATGTTCATTATATTTCCACTTCCTTCATAAGCAATCTCGGGACTAGCAGAATTAAAGTATTTGATTCCTTCTCCATTGCCATCATAACATCTCTTTCCACGGGTTCTTAACTCCAAATGTTCAACATGATTAAATCCAAGACCATAATCTCTAATTCGAAGAATACTTCCTTCAGACCCCACTAATACATTAAAAGTAAGAGGTAAAAACAAATCTCCTAGGTGTCCTCGAGTTAATGAATTTTCGATTGCTAAAGAAATTACAGAACCAACAACATATTCAGAATGTTCTCCTAATTCCATCTCGTTAAGAAGTGAAACAATTAAAGTATCTTGGGCATTAAAATATTTTTTATAACCACAATGGCGGGATTTAAACAAATCAGGATTATCTTTTGGAGTTAATGATTTAGAAAATGCCAACCTAGCACAACCAACTTCTTGTGTCATTTCTTCTAATGTTTTATCCACAAATACCATCTTAATATTTCAACAATCCCTCTCCCTGTAACTCTTCCAAAGCAGCAATCATTGCTAAAGGAAACATTATAGTTACATCACCAATAACAGTAGCAACGTCAGAGTCATCTTTTACTTTGCCCCAAGATTTAGCTTCATCTGTGGTTGCTCCTGACATAGATCCAGAAGTTTTATGGGCTGTTGTCATGTACACAGCATACTCTGCTCCACCATTAAGTAAAGTGCAAAGAATTGCGTGATGCTTCGAAATGCTACCACCTAAAGAAATAACTGCTTTTTTCTCATCATGAGATGAAGAGAATAAAATGTTTCCAAAATCTTTTACAACATCTACAATGAAATCTGAATGTTTCTGTTGAAATAAATATAAATGAAATCCAAGTGCACCATCTGTAATTGCAGGACAAAATATTGGAACATTATTCTTAGCAGCCTGATACAAAATAGAATCTTCATCATTTAAGATTAAACCAATTTCTCTTAATAATTCTGAAACCGCCCATCTTTTTTGTTTCTGATATAATGTATTCAGAACAGGAGTAATCCAATCTTCAAAGTTCATGTAAGCTTCGTTATTAACAAACAAGTTTCCAACTCTGTTAATGCCCTTTTCATGTAACTCAACATCATCGGAATGAAAATTTCCAACCTTAAACTTCTCTCCAGAAGCTTTCATAATGTCTTCTTCCAACCCACCGGCTGTAGTAACAATAACATTAGCTATTCCTAAATTGATTAACTGAGCAAAAAATCCACGCAAACCAGAAGTCACCATATTTGAAGTGAAGGTAAGATAAATTTTGGCAGAGTTCTTCTTCATTTTAACAAAAACATCTGCTGCTCTAGCTAACTCTACACTTTGATAACCAACACTTTGATATTGATTAACTAAATCCTTAACTGTAATATCCTTTTTCCATTTAAAATCTTGAACATTCATTTTAATACCTCATTAAACAAATAACCTAAAAACCACTATAGAAACAAAATAATAATTAACTTCCACGCTTTCTTACTGAACTCATTATATACTCTAGAACATAGTTTATTTATAAATTTATTTGTCATTAAGTATAAATTTACATTATTTAATGATAATTGTTAATGAAGAATGACTAGAAAATCTTTTAAATTTTCTCATTTATTCGCAATAATCTCAACTATTACCCATTTCTCACATAAACTTTTAAAAATAGAGGTTGTAGTATACAATAAAAATGCAATATGACATCATTTTTGTTTCAGGAGAAATTTATTTTGATCACCCTATGTCGGGGATCGCAATACTGAAAAGGCTCTTAGAAAAAAATGGTTATTCTGTGGGAGTTATTGAAAAACCAACAACAGAAGAAGAGATTACCAGGTTGGGAGAACCAAAATTGTTTTTTGGAATTGCTTCTGGATCAATTGATTCTATGGTTAGAAACTACACTCCACTTAAAAAAAGAAGAGAAGATGATGTATATTCAGATTATGAAGAAGATGTTCCAGATAGAGCTGTAACTGTTTATTGTAATTGGATCAGAAAGAACTTCAAAAATTCTATAATGGTTATTGGTGGAACTGAAGCGACGTTAAGAAGATTCCCCCATTATGATTATTGGCAAAACAGATTGAGAAAATCAATTTTAATGGATACAAGAGCAAACATCTTGGTTTACGGTAGTGGAGAAAAACAGATTTTAGAAATTGCCAATAGAGTTAAAGAAAAACAAGAAATTAACAATATCAAAGGAACTTGTATTATGTCTAAAAAACTCCCAGAAAACTTTACAATTCTTCCAAGTGAGGAAGAAGTAATGAATTCTAAAAAAGCGTTTTGCGAATTACAATTAAAGGTAAACAATTATTCTAACTTAGCCCAAAAAACAGGTAACAGATATTTGTTACAACATAAAAGCCCAGAATACACTTCAGAAGATTTGGATGAGTATTATGAACTCCCGTTTACAAGAGAAATTCCAGTTAGAGAACTAAGAGGATTTGAATTTAGTGTGGTTACACACAGAGGATGTATTGGAAATTGTAGTTTCTGTGCTTTAAAGTTAGTTCAAGGTGACAAAATTATTTCTCGATCAGAAGAGTCTATTCTCAGAGAAATAAAAGGATTTGAGTCCTTGCCTTACTTTAGAGGAAACGTTGATGATTTTGGTGGACCAAGTGCTAACATGTATGGGATGGACTGTGAAAAAAGAAATAAGTGCCACAAAGAATGTATTGACTGTACTTCTTTAGAAAAAGATCATTCTAAATTGTTAAACTTGTTAAAGAAAGCAAGGTCCCTAACAGAAATTAAGAACGTCTACATTCGAAGCGGAATTCGTTACGACTTAGCTCCAAAAGAATACATCAAAGAAATTGCTAAACATCATATTTATGACACACTTAGAATTGCCCCAGAACATGTTAATAAAAACGTTCTTGAACTGATGAATAAAAACCGAGGAAAATTAAAAGAATTTATTGACTTCTTTAATAGCTTAAATTGTGGCAAAGAGTTATCTTATTACTTCATTACTTCACATCCCGGTGCAACAATGAAAGAAGAACAGGAACTTGCTGAAACAATTAAAGGATGGAAAAACGTTAAAATTCAAATATTTACACCAACACCAATGACAACTTCTACTTGTATGTATTATACAGAAATGAATCCAAGAACTAAAGAGAAAGTTTACGTTCCTTATTCTTATAGTGAAAAGAAAGATCAGAAACGAGCTGTTATGAACAGCCTTGTAGATTAATTTCTAAATTCTATTCTAGAAAGACCATTATTGTCAAAACCTTTATATTGGGAAAACTAATTAGAATGAATATGAACTTAGTAGATGTACATTGTCATTTGAACCAGGATAGTTTTAAAGATAACATAAATGAAGTTATTGATAGAGCAAAGAAGGCAGGAGTTAAAGCCATTATTGTTTCCGGGACTAATCCAGAAGCGAATAAACAAGTTCTTGAAATGATAAAGATTGATCCAATTATTAAAGTTAGCTTTGGCTTACATCCAATTGATGCTCTTGGTTTAAGTGAAGGAGAAACTGGTATTCCAAGAGTAGAAGGAAAAGTTGATTTAGAAAAAGAGTTTAAGTTTATTGAAGATAATAAAGATAAAATTGTAGCGATTGGAGAAATTGGCCTTGATTATCATTGGGATAAAGAACACCATCAAGAACAACAAGAAATTCTTAGAAAAATTATCCAGTTTGCAATTAAAATTAAAAAACCATTAATTATGCATACATGGGATGGTGAAGAAGATTGTATCAATATTCTAGAGGAAGAGGTTCAGGGAAAAATACCAGTAATCTTACACTGCTTTGCAGGAAGAAAGTCTTTAGTAACGAGGGCAAAAGAACTTGGTTATTATTTTTCAGTTCCACCATCAACTGTAAGAACTGGAAACTTCAACACCTTAATTAGAAAAGTACCAATTGAACAACTTCTTACTGAAACAGATGCCCCTTGGCAAAGCCTAATTAAAGGAGAGATTAACGAACCAGCAAATGTTCTTGAAACAGTAAAGAAAATTGCTGAAATTAAAGATATTTCTATAGAAGAGGCCGCTGATAAGATCTGGCAGAATTATGAGAAAGTATTCAATCAAGCTTAATTCTTAATCCAATTGGATCATGATCAGAACCCGAAGCTTTTAATTGAAATGCTTCCGCATTAATACCTTTAACAAAGAAATGATCTAATTTAAACTTAGAATTAAACATTTTCTTAAACCCATTACTCTCAATTAATTTCATTCCTTTTTCCCTACCAAAAATAAAATTAAAGTCACCACCAAGAATAACTACATCATCCCCATTAACATTAATCTTCTCCAGAATAATTTTAATTTGCTTCTCACGAGATACAGAAGTGGCACAGTTTTCTAAATGAACATTATAAACACCAATTTTCTTACCATTATTATCAATTTGAACATAAGTTACAATCCGTTTTGTAATGTGATTAGAACCAACAACAAAATTTGTAACTGTTGGTAATTCAAAAACTTCAGATTTAACAAAAGGATACTTTGAAAGTATTAACTGGCCAGATTGATTAAAGTTGTACAATGAATCTTGCTGTTTAACTTGATGAAAAGGAGCAAAGTAAGAGTTCCAATCCTCAAGATCTTTCCAGAACGGAGAGTCATGTAAAGGCGCCTCCTGTAATAAAATAATACCAAAATCATTATCTTCAACTAACTTTGTTAAAGATTGTTTAAAGTTCTTTAAATCGTAACCACGATAAACATTCCAAGAAAGAATGTTCAAATTATCTTTCATTAACTTTTTGTACCCATTAGATTCCAAAGTTAGTTCATCCCAATTATCAAACCCATCATTTGTCATGTAAACTGGATTTAACCAATTACTAAAGAAAGCAGATACTTCTCTTAAGTTCTCGTGATACCTTTGTAAAGGACTTGGTTCTTGTGATGCCATTGTTAAACATGAACTTAGGATTAAGATTAATAATAAAAATAGCATTAATCTTTTCATCACAATTCAATATTGCTTTAACTTATAAATTTACCTTCAAACTACCCACAGGACCATGAGAAAAACAAAAAGTTATTCCTTGGTTGTTTGACATAAATGTCCCACAACCCACTGGTCAACCTCGGACAAACTATATAAATGAGTTTTACCAGTAATAAAATACAAATAAAAAGGAGGTAAAGGTTATATGGAAAAAATAAAATTGTTTAGAAAAGGCCGTTATGTAGGAAACGTCAAAGAGAACTTCCATAACATTAAAAGAGTTCAAGAGAAAACAACAGTTTGGGATAACTTGGGGATTAGCTCAATTTGAAGTAAAATTTATTAATAACAACAACAACCCCTTTAGTTATGACAGAAATTTCATGCGTTATCCCTGCATACAACGAAGAAAATAATCTAGGGAGAGTTTTAAATGCCGTACAAGATTATTCCCATTTTAATGAAATTATTGTTATTGATGACGGTTCTAAAGACAACACTTCTGAGATAGTTACAGAGTTTCAAAAAACAAATCCAAAAATTAAATTAATTGTTAACCAGGAAAACTTAGGCAAAGCAGGAGCAATTAATAAAGCAATTCAAAATTCTCAAGGAGAACTGATTGTAATGCTAGATGCTGATTTAATTAATTTAAACCACGATAACATTACACAATTAATCAAGCCCGTAATTAATTACAAATATGGTTTAACTATCTTAGATCGAGCTGGAGATAGAAAAGCAATCTGGGGTTGGACAAATGGAGCTAGATTATTCGGAGGAGAAAGAGCGGTCTGGAAACAGGATTATTTAAGTATGGATGTTCCTGATAATGGTGGCTATTTACTTGAAAATAGAATGAACTTTCATTTCATTAATCAAAAGAGAAAAGTTAAAACGATTTATTGTGACAATCTTTATACTGTTCACCAATTTAACAAAGTATCATTCTTACAAGGATACAAGAATTATTTTAAAATGTCTTCACAAATTGTTAAGGATGCCACTGTTAAAGGCTTTTTGATTATGGTCTTAAAAATTGAAGAAGATAGAATCCAAAAAATTTATGACATGTATAATAAGGCATCATTTTTAGCTCCGGTTGTAATGATTTCAGGATTAACATATAGCACCATTACATTTACATATTTAAACATAAAAGACTTTATTCAAATTCCAGATAGATTAGTAGAATTCTACAAAAGTTCAATGGAAAACATTAATAGGTTCATTAAGTTCTAAAAAAGAAGTATTGTATATCTTTACAACAAACTAAAGGTATTCAGTTTAGGAATCTCTTCATTGCAATAAGGACATGCTTTTGGTCTTTTACGAAAAGGATCATATTTGAAAGAATAACTACAATTTCTGCAAGTGCATTCGATTTGCCCAGTAGCAACAATCTTTCTAAACATTGGTTCTTGAACTTGCTTTTTAGAATGAAACTTCTCTAAGTACGTGTCCTCTTGATCCCACCCAGGAGGCTTAGCGGGCTTTTCAGCTTCAACTTTCTTCTTTTCCTCTTCTAACTGGGTCTTGCCATTAAAACAGTTGCCACAGACCATCATTTTGTAGGCATAATGTAGTTTAAACTGATCAGCTGGCACAGAATTCCCACACCTTCTACATTTTGCTTTAACAACGTCCATATGAGTGATATAAGCAGGGGTTTTTTATAGTTTTCTAAACTGTAGACAAGGTTTAAATAGGATTAAAATTTACTTCTTACCATGAATCCGTTCTGGGAAAAGGTAGAAAAAGTTAACTCTAAGTTAATTCCTCCAGCCTTAATCCTACTTTTGGGCGTAATTATATATGAACTATTCCTACATATAGAAAGCCATGCTTTAGAGTTAGCTGTAGAGATTGCAGATTATTTCATAATTGCAGTATTTGTAATAGATTTGATATTTTTAGCTATTAAAGCTAAAGACACCAAATTTTTCTTTAAGAATTATTGGTTGGACATAATAGCAATATTTCCTTTTGTAATTGCTTCTAAATTGGTAGGAGGAGTCTTTAAACTGGTTGCAACATCTGAAGTGGTTGTTGGACAAGCGATCCTACATGAATCTTTAGAAGTAAGTAAGGTTGCTGTTAGAGCAGAACGTTTTGCTAAGGTTGGAAGAATGAGTCGATTGGGAGCAAGAGTAACTAGAGTAATAAGTAAAGCAATTCCAAGATTTAAAAGAAGGAAATTGAAACATATGAGGACTTAATTTAATTTAACTTTCTTGACCCTTTCTTTAAAGTATTTCTGTGAAAGCAAATTCTTAATAGAATCTTCTAACTTTGGAAACTCAACCTTAATTTTAGCGCATAACTTGCCATCTTTTTCAAAATAATTTTTGTTCTTTTTCTTAAAATCTTTAACATATTCTGTTAGTTTTAAAGGAGGACCTGTACGAACCTCAAACTCAGGAAGTTTATTATCTTTTAAGATAAAATAAAATACTGCTTCTTCATTCCCATCCCAATCCCAACCATATTTCTGAACTTTAAAATCAGACAATTCTTTCTTCAAAAATTCAAAAGCCTTAAGCAACTTAACACCAACAACGTCATGCTTACCCTCTAATGAAGTTATGTTTAAGAATATTAAATGCCCTTTCTCTTTCATTAGTTGTTCTTTACTAATCTCTTCCCTAACAAATAACTTCTCAGAAGGACTTTTCAAGTATTGCTTAGCCACTTTCTGAAACTGTTTCATCTTTTCGTTAGATAAGGCAGCCGCAGCATTTCTTTCTTTATCTACAGGATCAACAACAATAATAGGAGATTTTAATTTAGAGTTATTAAGATTAAACAACACCATATGCTTATTCTTATAATATTTTTCAGGATCAATAACTTCTTTATCTTTCCATTTTAAAGAAGCTTTTAACAACTTTTCAAATGAACCATAATACGAGATTAATATTTCTAACACATAGCCTGAAAAACCAGAGATGTGAGACTCCGCACCATATAATTTGTTAGCTCTACAAAATTGTTTAGCTAATCTAATTTCATCTTTTAACTTCTGAGCATTCTTATTAACCCAAATGGCATGTAATGGAGAAATGTCTGTAATGTTTAAAGCATCTTCTGACTTGTTAATCTTTATGATAGGAACAACTTCAAAGTTTAATTTTTTGTAATATAACTGAAAATAATCTCTACTTCCATGTAATCTCTCAATCTTAAATTTTGGAAACACTTTCTTCAATGTTTTTTCTAAATGTTTAGAAATTAAATGAGATTCTCGAGAAAACTTATCTCTATCAAATTGTACAAATAGATCAACATCATGATTTCCTGATAACCATGTGTCCTTGGCCCCAGATCCCCCTAAAACTGCCTTAGCATCTTTTAGTTTGGAATTCAGTTTAGTAAGAAACTCCTTAGTGATTTTGTTAAGGTTGTCAATTTCTTCTTTTCCAGGTTTTATTTTTTTAAGTACAGATTGCATTAATTATTAAGAACAGTTTAGATTATATTAATCTTTTCGTTTGTGTGTATGGATTAAGCTAGCTTTGCTAAGGAAGACATATCAAAACGGGTTTTAGGGCATTTTTGTTTACAAGAGTGGTGAAAAGAATTTTTAAACTAAAGGCTTCTTCTGCTGTAAATGGTTGTATTAAGATCCCGAGTACTTTGTTTTCGTTGCAATGAACCGGTAAATAAAATAGATACTGTTAAAACTATTTCTACAAGTGGTGAACCAAAATATCAGTGTTCTTCCTGTTTTAAGACAGTTAAGACCACTACTTGGGGTCTGGGAGATGAAATCCCAGTAAAAAACGATTGTTTCTGTCAAAGGTGTAAATATAAGTTTAAGTCTAAATCTGGACTATGCCCATATTGTAGTAAGAATGATTTAGTGGTATGTGGTAAAATAACAGTACATGACTTGTTGTAGAAAAGTTTAATTACTTCTTCCATTTACTAATTAGAATGAAATTAAACTATTCATTAAAGTTCATCTGGGGTATAATCCTAATTGTTCTTAGTTTGATTATTGGAGGGATTACCAAAGTCGTTTTTATTCTATACCTAAATAACAAGTCCATTGCTATTACTATGGCTGCTTTGTATATAATCAGCTGGCCAATGCTAGTTCTGGGAGTATGGTGGGCAGGAAAAGAGTATGCTGAAAGTATCCAAAGATATTTCAGATACAAGTATTATCAGAAGTATGTTGCTGCAGGAGCAAAGAGGGTGGTTCATACTTCACAAGCAGTTAAAGCCAGAGCTAAAGAAAAAGGAGATCAAATTAAAAATAATGTTAAAGTAAAGATTAATCATGAACGAGAGAAGATTAGAAATAAAAGGAAAGCAGTTATTATTAAAAAACGTTAAAGTTATAAACCGCTAATTTTTCTTTTTCTTAATGAGATTTAAAGCAAAGAAGGTTTATGGGCAATCTAAAGTTACAAGATGTCCATTCTGTGACAAGATTGCCACAGCAAAAAGTGATGATGGATTAGATGTTTGTCCCCAACATACTAAATCTAAGATGGAAGAGATTAAATGTACTTGTGGATCTTGGTTAGAACAACGTGTTGGAAAGTTCGGTCCTTACTTTAACTGTATGAGTTGTGGTAACTTTAATTATAATAAAGCAATGGAAATTAAAGAAATTACTATGAAGGATAAACCAAAGGAAGTAATTGTAGATAAACCAAAACCAACAGTCTCAAGTTCTTACTATGGTTCTAGTCGTAACTCTTATTCAAGTTCTAATTCTAATAAAAAAGAAAGAAAAGAAATCACAATTACAAGTGATGATGTTGAGTACTTTGATTAATTAAATAAGCACCCAATAATTTTGAAATCTTCATTTGAAAAGTTTTACTACCAAGACTTGATTGATATTCTCTCATAGCCTTATCTTCTAATCTTAACAAAGGAGTACTTGCTGGCATAACTACAATTTTTCCTCGATGAGGATATTGGTCTTGAGTAAGATCAACAAATAGTTTTCTGTCCGCATCATAGTTCCAAGTATGCCGATCCTCATCTGGAACGTATCTGCCGGAAACTTCCTCTAATCCAGTAATTAAGTGAATCATCCTTGTCGTTTGGTCACATTTAAACCTAGGAAAATCTTCTACTTTCCTTTCTAAGAAACTACGCAATCTAATTAATTCCGTATAATATGGTAAAGTGCGTTTATCAATTGACATTTTTATTTATAAAAATAAGTGAGTTATAAACATTACTACTTAGAAAGAAGAAAAGCGCCAGTGGCCGGATTTGAACCGACAATGGCCAAAGCCATCGGTTAACTCGATGGGCTTCATGCCCAGCATTTTAGATGATAACCTTTTCTAAAGGTTATTTCGAGACCGACGCAATACCGGATTATGCGACACTGGCAATAAAACAAACATTATAGAATGATGCTAAAAATCCTTTGGATTTTGGCATATACAAAAACCTACAATATTTTATTTCTTAATAGTTTTTGTATAGTTTATAAAAATAGTGTTAAAAAAATAAAATAAAAAAGAAAATTATCTTTTCCTTTTTCTTGCTGGTTTTGCTGCCCTTGCAGGCTTTGCTGTCGAACAACACTCACTTGGTCCACAACTTGGATGAAAAAACTTCATAATTCCAATCAGAATCATTAATACTGCTAAAAAGCTTACCCAACCATCGATACCTAGCCAACGTGGCCATACAAAAGCGTTCAATAAAATAAGAACACCAACAACTATTTTCATCGTTCCCATACATTTAGGACTATGACATTCCATTGTAATTCACCTCTTTTTTTAAAAATGATTAAGAAAATAATTTCTCTTATTCCATTTTTATAGATAGAAGTAAATCTTTAGCATTTAAAAAGGTAATGGAAAATTACTTCCATTCACTATGTCCAAATTGAACAAGTAAATCAAATTCTTTAACATTAGGAACATCACATGATCCATAACAACTACCAGCCCAGAAAGTTAATTTAACAGAAGGAAACTTTTCTTTAACAGCAGATTGAATTTCTTTAGCCTTAGGCTTTAAACCATCAGGAAGTTGAATTAAAACAGTTTCCGCTTTACTTTCAGAAATAGCAGAAAATAATTTGTTTAATTCTAGATCAAGAGCAAGTTCACTCATCTTCTTCTCTTCTAATTACTTTAACAGCATCCATGCTAACAGTAATTGGAATTGGAACGGCCGCTTCAAGTAACTCAACAACAATTTCTTCTTTCTGCTTGTTAATCCGCATAACTTTTGCATTTTCACGTTTGAAAGGACCAGAAATAACTTCAACAATGTCTCCTTTCTGAATGTTCATTTCAACCTTAACCTGTTCCAACATGTGTTCAATCTCAGGGTATGGAATTTCATGAGGAAGAACTCCACGAGCGTAAGGAACTCCTTGTAAAGCAAGTTCTAAAGCATCTTTAGATAAAGTTTCTGCGAAAACATATCCACGCATTCCATGAGGACGAATGATTGCATAAACTTTGTGATCTCCTTTTTCTATTTTAGACATAAAGAAATCTATTACTTGATCTTCTCTGTTTGCAGAGGTTCTTATCGCGAATATTTTTGTATCTGACATTTTTTTTTCTTAAAATAATAATTGTTTAATTAGGAAAATTATAAACCCCAATGCCCCGATGATAGCTATACCCAAACCTGTTACTTTAACTAGGTTCTTAAACTCATCACCGTTTGGCCTTTTAGTTATTCTCAAAACTCTCCATGTTTCTTTAAGGAACCGTTTTAACCTATTTGGCTTTACTTCATGACTTTCCATTTGCTCTTAACTATTGGTACCATTTATAAATGTTTTTAATGTTTTTGTTAATAGAGTTAATATCTCCTTTGGGGAGGTTCTGCCTTGGGCACATCAGGAATATCATGTAACCTTAACCTTGATTCTTTGTGTAAAGACATTTGATAACCAAAACTACGTAATTCCAAGCCAAAAATAAACATAAAAATACAAAATAGCATCATAAAAGCTGAAGCTTCTCCAGCGAGCAAAATTACCTTGAAGAAGTCTCCCACTGAAGAACTTAACACTAAGTTTGAAGATAATAACCTCAAGATTAAGTAATAAACAATTGTAACATATGACCCGTAAAGTAAGGTGTTAGCAATAACCTTTAACTTTAATGACTCTTGATTCTTAGCAATTAACTTTACTACCGATCCCAAAATTAAAGTAACAATTCCAATAATGAATAACTTGCCATAAGTTTGCCAAACAAACAAGAAATTGCTAATACTCCCAACAGCTTCTTGATTACTAGAAGAAAAAGCAAGAATTAATTGTAATGTTAAGAATGAAACAAAACCGATTATTGCTGGAACATAAATATTTCTGCCCATATCTTGAACGAATTTTTCTTTACTTGTTCTCATTAAATACTTTAACATAAACCCAATAAACAGCATTGCTACTCCAATTAAAAAACCATATAACAAATTAAACTCTCCAAAAATGTACTTAAATGGAAATGTTTGAGCTAGTGAAGATAACATCAGACCCAATTCCATTCCTAAATCAGATGCAGCAGCTCCAGTTTGTGTCCCCAACGTTTCAATAACTTTAACCCACGCATACTTGAATCCAAAGTAATTAAACCCAAAGAAAATGATTAGTAAAGACAAGCCAGCAGTAATCGTTTCGTTAATAACTTCTTCACCAACTTTTTCATAAAAAGGAACTTTACGTTGAGACATAAATCAGAAGTAATAAAATAGAGTATAAAAAAACTTTGTTTTTAGACCTTATTTCATAAACTCAATTCCAAGTTCGTTTTCTATAGCTGACTGTTTCTTGCTAAAGTACTTGTTTTCAGTTCCAAAAATCTGTTCTGAGTTAACTCCAGTAATAATTAACATTGTTCGCACAGTTTTCTCTAAATCTTTGTAAATTTGTGCACCCCAAATGATTTTAGCACCAGCATCTAAACTTTCTGCAATCGTTTCAACAATTTTTCTAGATTCTTCTAAAGTTAAACTTTCCCCACCAGAAATGTTGATTAATGCACCAGTAGCATTACCGATATCAACATCAATTAAGGGGTTTTCTAAAGCTTTTTGTACGGATTCTTCCGCTCTATTCTCAGAATCAGACTCACCCATCCCAATTAAAGCAACTCCACCTTGACTCATAATTGCTTTTACGTCAGCAAAGTCAAGATTAACTAATCCTGCTTTTGTAACCAATTCTGCAATTCCTTTAACAGCATTAGTAAGAATTTCATCTGCTACTTTAAAGGCAGTTTGTAAAGGTAAGTGAGGAGCTAATTCCAATAATTTCTCGTTTGGAATTACTATCAAAGTATTGATACTTTGTTCTAATTTCTCAAGGCCAATTAAAGCATTTTCGTGTCTGTGAGAACCTTCCATCATGAATGGCATAGTAACAATTCCCACGCTCAAAATACCCATTTTTTTAGCTAAATGAGCAATATAGGGAGCAGAACCAGTTCCAGTTCCCCCTCCTAGCCCACAAGTAATAAAGATCATGTCTGCGCCTTCTATTAACTTCTTCAGATCTTGTTCATTTTCCTTAGCCGCTTCTTCTCCAACCTTAGGATTAGAACCTGCACCAAGTCCGGAAGTAAGCTCCTTACCAATTAGAAGCTTTTTGTCACAGCTTGTATACAATAAATCTTGAGCATCAGTATTGATTGCAATAGTTTGCACTCCTTTAATACCCACTTCATTAATTCTGTTAATAGTATTATTTCCACCGCCACCACAACCAATTACTTTGATTCTAGTTTTGTGTGCAGCAATTAATCGCTCCAGCTCCTCATCAACGTCCATATTAGCCTTTTTATGAGACACTTCTTGAGCTTGAAAGTTATTATTCTGCTGATTATTAAATTGATTAGAATTGCTGTTCTGATTAAAATTATCCATCTTAGTTTCCCCACCTTTTTTAATGTATTTTTGAAACTAAGTTCCCTTATAAATATTATTATCCTCAAAAACCACAATACTAGGATATATCGGCATTTATGGGTTTTGGGCTAAAAGAACAAGATAAAAATCTCAATAGAAATAAATCTATTACTTTTTCTCTTCTCTAGCAATAGTAGAAAACTTAACTTCCTTTAACTTAACTAATTCAGATAATTTCTTACTGATTTCTGAAATAAACTGCTCAGGAAACTGAATAGGCATCTTAACTTCAGCCCTATCTCCCTCAACAGAAACTTGAATTTGAGATAAAGGAATTTTTAAAGTGGAGTTAAGGTAAGTACTAAGCATTTCTACTTTATCTGTAAGCTTTCTCTTAATCTCAACTTCATAAACTACTTCCTTTCCCGCTAAAGGATGATTAAAATTAACAATAACTCTTCCACCAGCAACTTTTGAAACAATACCCCTATCGCCATCAACATCAATTTGTAAGCCAGGATGAGGTTGAACTTTATGTTCTTTAAAAGTATTCATTGGAACAATCTTCATTTGTTTTACATCTCTTTTTCCAAAAGCATTTTCTGAAGAAATGTTAACTTCAAACTTGCTACCAACTTCTTTTTCTCCTAAACTGTCATCTAAACCAGGAAGAACTTGTCTTTCTCCAACACAAACAATATGAGGAGCAAACTTAGTTTTCTCTGTTCCAATACCAGACTGTTTAGCTACTGCTTCGAGAGTTGTATCAAAAACAGTTCCATCAGTTAGTTTTCCAGTATAATCAATTTCAATAAAATCGTGAAGTTGTATTTTTTCTGCCATTTTGTTAACATTACCTTTGCTTTATTTATAAGCTTTTTTAGTCTCCAAGTAACTTTTTTGACTCTAAAAAATAATCTAGTCCAGAAACTAATGTAAATAAAACTGCAATTAACATTAACCACCACGCAGAACCTAAGTTCATAAGTACTGCAATAATAGCAATTACCTGAGAAACGGTTTTTAATTTACCCAAGTTAGAAGCTTTAATTACAATGTTCTTTTGAATAGCAACAATTCTTAATCCAGTAACTGCAAATTCTCTAGCGATAATTACAAATGCCATCCATGCTTCTACACCTTGACCAATTAAAAATATTAAAGCTGCAGTAACTAACAACTTATCTGCTAAGGGGTCTATAAATTTTCCCAAATCAGTTACTTGGTTGGTTTTTCTAGCAATGTAACCATCTAAAGAATCTGTTAAAGCAAGAGAAACAAAAACAACCGTAGCAACGATATTTCGATAAGGAAATTTGATATAAAGGAATATAACAAAAACTGGAATTAGTGCAATCCTCAACATAGTTATGAAGTTAGGCAGATTCATTCTTTCAATATATACCCCATTACTTTATCAGCAGCTTGTTCAGCAGTAACATGAGTAGTATCAACAATAAAATCGTAGTTTTCTTTCTTCCGATGATCTGTCCCATAAAGTTTCATGTAACGTTGAGCATCTTTTTCTTCTCTGGTTGCATTATTTGCCACAACTTCATCAATTGAACCAACCATTGCTTGATTTCTAGCGGCAGTTGCTTCTTTATCTTGTAAATCTTTCCAAATTCTTTCTGCTCCCGCCCGAGGATCAACAAAAACGTAAACTTTCTTAGATTCTGGTAAAAAATGATATTGAACCCTTCCTTCAACTAAAACATTTTTACCTTCTTCCTCATACTTTCTAGCTTCAGCAGCAACCCTTGCATCAACTTCTTCATCAATCTTTGTATTTGTCTCAGCTTCCTTTGTCAATTCTTCTAAAACAATACCCCTTTCACTGGCCATCTGCCTCATAATTCCGCCGGCATAAATTCGTTCATATCCTAAACGTTTAACTAATATCTTTGCAACTGTACTTTTACCAGAACCAGGATTACCCGAAATTGTGATTATCATAAATAAAAATAAAAAGAAATAGTATAAAAAACTATTGCAATTGCCCCATCATTGTTTCTAAAGGAAGAGACTTAAGTAAGGTCATCATAAAAAACATCCCCACAATTCCCACAACTAAAAATATTGCTGCTGGAATAACATACATCAAAATTGCCTTCTTCCTTGAAATGTCATGCATTTTCTCAGTTCCTAAAATCAGCAGAATCAAAGAATAAACTCCAGCAAAGAGTCCTAAGAATGGGATCCATCCTAAAACATATGTTGGAGTGTAAGCATAAACATACAACTGGTAAGATTTTGTGTAATCAGCCTTTCCACCGAAGATTAAAATCCAGAGGTGCAATAATCCTCCAACTACAAATGCTAATCCCAGACTTAACACATAATACATAAGAGTAGTCCAGATAGTTGGAATTTGAATTGCTGCTGCTGGAATTGTAATACCAAATAATTGTTCAATAACTCCAATAGAATATGCAGGCATCACTAAACTAACTAAATAAGCTAATAAAGTACTAAAGAAAGCTAATATTGCAAAATAAATGAACGCTTTCTTAACACCATGTTCTTCTTTGATTTTATCAAAGAAATGCATTGGATCAGTAAGAACATCTTTAACTTTTTGAATCATTGTGTTTATCATCGTCATTTTAAACATAGAAAGAAATAATCGTTAATAAATTTATCTAATTAAACTTCACCTAATCTTTTCATATTTAGAATCCTTTAAGTCAGAGGTGTAATTCTTGCCCCACTGTTTAATCCAGAAAAAAGTAGCCCTGGTTAATCCCCATTTCTTAAATCTACGCATAGAAGTGGTCACATTAGTGTTTAAACATTTAAACTTCCCATAATTTCTTTTCAAATCAACAATTAATTTTCGATGTTCCTTAACAACAATTTCTGGATATCCACCAACTTTATCAAAATCTTCTTTTCTGCAAATTAATGCTCCCGAACATCCTTGATATAAATTTGTTCTATGATAAAAATTCTTAAACCACATCGCAAAATTGTATTTAGCTTTATTTTCATCTGGCCGAACTTTTGTGGTAGCAACAGAATACCTGTTTGTAAATTCTGAATTTATTTTATGTAATACATCTTGATCTAAAAGAGTATCAGCATCCAAGAAAAGAAGAACATTTCCATTAGCTTCCTTAGCACCATAATTCCTAGCAATACTAACATTTGCTTCAGAGATAGAAAAATGTTTTAATTTATCATTAATTTTCTTGTTAACAATTTCTTCTGTTTTATCAATACAGCCATTACTAACCACAATTGCCTCATAATCTTGATAGCTCTGAGTTTTAATAGAATGTAATGTCTTAGCAATATAATCTTCTTCATTATTTGCGGGGATTATTATAGATATCATAGTGTAAGGTAATTTGCGGCCCATAGCATTCCTGAATCACAGTAAAATAAGGGACTACTAAAAGGCTTCTCATTGGGAAAGAAAACTTCTAAATAATTTTGATGTTTTTCAATTAGTTCTGTGTACTTATCTTGATATTTCTTAGCTAACTCCGTATCAACTTGCTGTACTAATTTAACGTATAGCGGACCCATATGCATCCAAATTGAATCACTTTCATAATTTCTCATAAATATCTCTTCTGGGATGAACTTAACTTTATCTCTTGAAGCTGTGTACTTTAATGGAAATGGTTTATCCAGTCCAGCAGCAATAATTGAGTTTAGTGAAGATTTTAACATTTTGTTATCGCTAATAATTCCAAATATAAATGGAAATAAATTTGCATCACCAGCGACGTAATTCTTCCTTGTTAGATCATCATAAAAGAATTCTCCACTCCAGAAATGTTTCTTAATCATCGCAGTATAATCAAACTTAACGAATGGGTTAATTAACTTCATAGAAGCTAAATCTCTCGCTAGCATTGCAACAGTACAATTATCATAACAAGAACTTTTTCTTACTGAGAAGTCTTTCATAGAAGAAACGTGTAAGTCTGGTTTTACCAACCCAGTATGTGGATCAATAAACTCTGCAAAAAACTTTCTAATTTCTTTGTTTAAAAATGCCTTATGCGAATGGTAAGAAAAGTTAGAAATCTTAATTGAATGAATTAACCAAGGTAAGGAATCAACTGCTTCTAATGGAAAATTATAAGCTCTGCCTCTTGGTGTAATTGTAGTAGTAATCTTCTTGTATTTTTTGTATCTATTGATAGCGTATCTTAAAGTTTGATGTACTTCATCAGTATACCTTAACTTTAACAATGAAGCTGTACACCAGCCAAAATCTCTAGCCCAGAATTGTGAAAAATTTCCAGTAGAAGTTTGAAAATACCTACCATTAAAACAATCTTTAATGATTTGCTGACAGATTTGTTCGGCGTTTCCGTCATATCTCTTTTTAACAAACCGATTCTTCAAACTAGTAAAGAATATCCTCACGCCTTCTGTTATGTAAAATCCCACTCCCACCATATATAAATTAATTATAAGGAGTACTATATATATTTATTGTTGGTAATCATTATACTATTAGGAAGCATATTCTTTAATGTATCTTCTAACAAACCATTGGACAAAAATATGTTCCTCTTTTTTCACCTGGGCTCGTTCTAAGGCATTGTAATAGCTATTTCTGTTATTATAATGAATGTTTAATAAAGGAAAGTTGTGGTTTTTTAATACACAATTCATCATTAATCTGGAGATTCTTCCATTACCATCAGCAAAGGGATGGACAGTTACAAATTTTAAATGTACCAAAGCAGCTAACTCTACCGGATGTAACTTCTTCTTTTCCTTATTGTACCAAGAAAAAAATTCTTTTAATAACAAATCAACTTCTATGGATAAAGGCGGAACAAACTTACTTCTAGCAATCCCTACTGAATGTTTACGCACTTTTCCAGCAATGTCCAACTTTGTTTGTTTAAACAACTGTAGATGCCAAGATAACACTAATTGCAAAGACAAATCTTTTTTATTATCTAATATATCCAAGAATACTTTTTGGTGCGCTTCTGATTCCTTTAAATCACTAATCGGCTTTTCTTTAGGAGTAATGCCTCTCTCTAAGAAATCAGCAGTTTCCTTTAATGTTAATGTAGATCCCTCTATTCTTTGGGTATCATAAGTAAATTTGATGCTAAAATTCTCTTTCTCCTTATCCTTTAATGATTTTGGTTTAGAAACATTTTCTTTAATGAACCTTTGCTTTATTTGATTTAATATTGGCCACCATCGTGCCTTGTAAAGATCATGAAAGAACTTTTTCTTTATTACCTCAATATCTTTAGGTAAGGAATCACCCAAATAAAGAGTTTTTTTGATAATTTTATCATTTTCTCTAACAGAATGATCTAGATAATAATAACTCTTATTTCCTTTCTTTTCTTTCCTTATACTAACCATAACAGAACTATGGTACTACATATTTATAAATGTTCCGTTTTCCTTCAATTTGTAGTACTAAGTTTTCTCACAACACCATTATCAGCATCAACTTCAACTAAATCACCATCTTTGAAGACTTCTGTGGCAACTTTAGTTCCGATTATGCAAGGAACACCCAACTCCCTAGAAACAATTGCAGCATGACAAGTTACTCCGCCAAGATCTGTAACGACCGCTGAAGCTTTTTTCATCAAAGGAACAAAGTCAGGAGAAGTCATTGCAGTAATTAAAACATCACCTTCATCAAAAGTATAATCTTGATGCATACTAAGTACAATTCTGGCCTTGCCTTTAATAATTCCGGGACAAGCCACTTGTCCAGTAACTTCTTCCTTAATACCCATTAATTCTGGTTTGTATTTTAAATAAAGTTCTTCTGCCTTTTTCCCAGACTCAAGGTAAAACTTTCCAGTTTCTGCGGTCCAGCAATAAAAATAACCTTCTCGTTGTAATTTAATGATTTCTTTAAGTTTATCTTTATTTGTCAAACTTTCTTCGGTGATTTGATCAACTCGAAGATAATACAAATCTTCTAAAGGAATACCAACCATTTTTGAAACTTCTTCTAATAACAAAGCTAGATGATAAAATGCTTTTTGTTGAATAGTTTTTCTTCTATCTCTAAGAATAGAAAAGAATTTACTAGTTTCTACCCAAAACTTTTCCTCATCATTCAATTTGAGGTTTAATTCTTTTTTACTCTCATGACTTTCATTGATTTTAAAATTCATTAATTCATTAAACTCATCATTTAATCCAGAAAATTTAACTCCCCCATAACCAGAACTTAAGAAATAACCTTTATTCCAACAATCTTGTAATTTCTCTTTAAATTCTTCATGGTCCATCAATTCTTTAGATAACTCCAAATGATTATATTTAACCCATTCAACTGTTTCTTTTAAAGCTTGATTATGGATAAAAGTTTCAGATTGAGTTGGATCTGTCGCCAGTTTTAAGATTAATTCTTCATCTTTAAGTAACTCAATTAGTTTTTTATGTAATAAATCTCCAACAGCTGCAGAAATTTCAAAATGAATTACAGAATTCAGAAATTCTTGGCAAGTCTCTTCAATTCTATCAAGATAATACTTTAATGATTGGTCTTTCTCAATACTTTGTTTATTTAGCCAACTTTCAAAGTTTTCTTTGAGTGTTTGTGTTTTTCCCCTAATTTCTTCGATAAATGATTCTCTTTCATTTTCTATTTGCTCAAAGAACATATCACCCAGCAATTTATAAAGAATCCAGTACCATTCTCCTTTTCCCTCTTTAGCAAAACCTAAAGCAAAAGGGATTGTTTTACCGAACACTTCTTTCTTCTGTTCGGTTGTCCAGTATAAAGCCACACTGGTAAGAAAAATATTTGTAGGATATTTATACAACTCCATTTCTGTTTTGTATTCTTCTTTAAGTTTAGAAAAATCTTTAAGAACTTCAACAGATTGAATTGTAACTGCTTTTTTGTATTCTTCCCAGTTCAATTTCTTCTCCTCACAAAGTTGTTATTGGTCTGCTTTGAGTAATATAAAAAACATCTTTTGCTAATGCCCATTCAACATCAACAGGAAAATCATAATGTTTCTCAATCTTAATAATCAACTTAGCTAATTCTAATATTTGATCTTTAGAAAGTTTCTGTAATCCTTTTTTGTCTAAAGCAAGATCTACCCATTCGTTTCCAAGTTTATCTTTCTTCATATACATTCCCCGTTCTTGTTCACTTACGTTAATATCAATTAAAGTTTCATCTTGCTTATCCACAATATAACTGTCCGGAGTAATTTGACCAGAAACTACTGCTTCTCCTAATCCAAAACCTGCTTCAATAATCATCTGATTTCTATCTTGAGTAACAGGATGTACAGAAAATGCAATTCCTGCAACTTCACTCTGAACCATTTTTTGTATAACTACAGCAACAGAAATTTTATGCTTCTGTAACTCTTTTTCAAACCGATAAAAGATAGCTCTTGGCGTAAACAAAGAAGCCCAACAATCTCTAACATGATTAATCAAATTTGCTTTTGTTGTGTTTAAATAAGTATCTAGTTGGCCAGCCCAAGCTGCGTTAGTAGAATCTTCCGCAGTTGCAGAACTTCTAACAGCAACAAACTCACAATCTAACTTTTCAAATTCTTTAACAATTTCTTCAGAAATATCTTCTGAAACTTCAGCATTCTTAATAATAGCTTGAATTCTTTCAGAAGCATTTTCTACTGTATGTGTAATTTTATGATCTACTGTATCAAGAACCGCATCAATCTCTTCCTTCATTCCCTCTACGGAGTCGATAAACTTCTCAAAAGTCGTTGATAAAATAACATATCCAGGCGGAACTGGGATCTTTGCATGAGTCATTTCTCCAAGAGAAGCTCCTTTACCACCAGCAATGCTAACACTGTTCATGTTTATTTGATTAAAAGTCTTTGTGAATACCATGTGTGCTAGAAATGAAGGTAATATAAAAAGATTATCTATAAATACCAGATGTTTGTTCTGCCAACTTAATTTGAGTTAATGTTTTTTCCAAAAGAGAATCAGGATTATAAATGTCCGCTGGTTCATTTACTTTTAAGACTCTATCCCTAAACAAGTTAGTATAATGAATAGCTGCTGCCTTTAAATCTTCTTTATATCCAATAAAAAAAGTAGTTGATACAAATCCTTTCACAGAACCTAAAATCCCATTTTCTTCATAACCATCAACCATAGAAACTATTCCTGCAGCACATGCACCTGCCACTAGAACCATATCTCCCACATCATTTAATATATCCTTTCCATCTTGTTTTATTCTATTTGCCTCCATACTATAAAGCTGATGAGCAGTAAAAGCAAATTGTCTAGCATGACGAAATTCAGATTTCCAAGGTGTATGATTAAAAACAACTTTATCCAAATCAACATTTTTTCCAGAATAAGCAGCTGCTCTCACATCATTTTTAAGTTGGTTAAATCTAGATCTTCGAGTTCTATAAACATGTCTTCGAAGCATTCTAATTTCTTGACCAAGTCTTTCTACCAAATTCATTTTACAACAAAATAACCCTTGTTTTTAAATTTGTTTCGGGAGAATTAAAGAAGTAAGTTGACGCAAGGCATCAGGGGCAATAGACGTAGTAACGTTATCATAACTAAGAGTTTTGTCAAAATACTTAACAACTTCTTCGTCAGCAAGAATTTCAGAAATTGTTTTACCCCAGCCCTGAGATGTAATCTGCCTTCTATGTAAAGACTGAATTCTACCAGCAAGTCTAAACAAAGTTTCATCAGTACGCTTAGTTTTACTTCTTTCACTAGAAAAACCCATTTCAAATAATCTTAATGCATAAAGATCAGACTCTTTTTCAATCACCATTGGATCAACTTCAATTTTATAATTTCTCATAGTACTATGATTAATCTCTTTTTTTCCAGTAAGGTAAGAAAAAAGTAATAATTTATCAACCATTATTGAGAAATATATTCCATGAGTAGAAGAAGATTGTTTCTTTTTAAAATCTAAATCATATTCAGGATGACGTGCCTGTTCTCTTTTTTCCTGCCTAACTAAAAATTCTCTTGCTTTTTCTTCATCTAAAAAATTAACACTATAATCAGCACAACAAACTTCTAATACATCTTCAAGAGTTTTCTCAGACATTATCCCATCTCTTTAATCTTCTTCTTAGCAATCTTATGAGCGATGTGCATTGGCTCTGGAAGTTTATGTGGAAAACTAATGGATTTAGAAACAACATTTAATACCGAGCCTAAAGTAATATTACTTCCAGGAGCAGCATAAACTGGATTGGCATGCTCCTTAGTTTTAATTTCAAAACCAACAATATCATTATTTAACATAATCTTACCTTTCTCAACCTTACCTGTAGTACTCTTAGCTATGATTCCAATAGTAGCAATATTTAAAGCAATTCCTAGATGAGAAGCAATACCAAACTTTCGAGGATGATTAATTCCCATTCCCTTAACCAATAAAACATCTGGTTCCTGTTCTAACTTATTAAAAGCTTCAATAATTGCTGGCATTTCTCGATAAGATTGAAATCCAATTTTATATGGCAAGGGTTGATCTAACAGATATGTTTGTTTATCAATTAATTTTAAAGAAGGAAATTCGCAAACAGTAACGACCGCTAATAATTTATTTCCAATTGGCAAGCATTCAGTTCCACCAATAGTCTTAACTTTATCAAAACTATCTCTAAGCAAAACTCTTTTTGATAATCTGTGCTGTTCTCTTTTTAATTCAAATGTGTCCAAAGTAATCACCTGTTTGTAAAATAGAGATTACAAAATAGAAGGCATTTATAAACTTATTGTTACTAACGAGTGGTTAGTTGCTTGTTCTCTTTAACAATTAGAAAAGCTTTTAATTGAAAGAAGAATACTATTATATGTAATAATTAACAAAAGAGGGATGTTAAGTTGAAATTAAGAGAGCAAGATAGACATTTTTTATGGTCACTTTTAGCAGCGATAGGAGTAATCTTCGTCTGGAAAGGGTTGTGGGAAGGACTTTATGAAATACCTTACTTTGGAGATCCATGGGTAGCATTATTCATTGGCCTTGTAATTCTAACATTCTCAGGACTAATCTTTCGTGAGTTTGATCCTCTCGGCAGTATTGAAAAGTCCGCAAATAAAGTTGTAAGATCTGTTTTTAATAATAACAACAGAAAAGAATTTCATTTAAAATATCACGATAAAGTTAAGAAAAAAGATGTTTCTATCCGTGGCGATTCAATAAAAGGGATTGAAAAATCTACAATCGTTGTTAAAGATGTAAAGAAGAATAAAGAATATTTTATTCCAATACACAGAATTACTGAGATAACCCAGAAAGGGGAAACTTATTGGAGGATGTAGAGAAGATGGCAATAAATTTTCAACTTTACAAATTAAGCAGATATTTCTGGGCAGTTTTAGGAGTTATTGGAGTTGTAATGTTCTGGGCGGGAACTTGGGATGGTCTTGGATCTCTACCATATTTACAGAATCCATTAGTTAGTTTTTTTGTAGGATTATTAATATTACTTGTTTCTGGACTAATCTTCAAAGAGTTTGATCCAATAGGAAAGAAAGATTCTGGAAAAATATTAACTGCACATAAAATCCACCACCATCCAGAAAAACACCATATTCAAGTAAAGTATTATGATAAAATTAAGAAAAGTCATATCTTAATTAGTGCAACAAAATTAAAACGTATTGAAAAGGAAGCTTTCCTTGTTTTTGAACATGAAAAAAAAGAGTTCTTCTTACCAATACATAGAGTTAAGGAAATTTTACACAAAAACATTCCATGGGCACATAAGAAAAAATGAACAAGAAAGGAATATCACCATTAATTGCAACATTTCTGTTAATTTCATTCGCAGTAGCTTTAGGAGTGGTCATTATGAGTTTTGGTCGTGCTCAAGTAGAATTAGAAGCACAATGTCCAATTAGTATCGGCTTAGTGATTTCTAACATTGGTGGAGAAGATCAATTTTGTTATGACTCAAATGCTAAGGAAATTAAATTTACTTTAGAGAACGGAGTAAATATTAAAGTAAATGGTTTAGTTTTTAATGTTATTGGAAGTATACAAGCTGAATCTTCTGAGATTAATACAGAAATAATTAAAGCAGGAACTTATCTTGGAAATATGAAATATGATTCCTCTACTTCTGGTGAAATTAGACAAGTAAAAATTTCTCCCAAGATTAATTTGTATGATGAAGAACAAATCTGTACAGATAAAGCTTTAGTTATTGAGAATATTAAAGAGTGTTAGTGTAATTTGCATTCTTAGTATAAGAGGAAAAGTATTTATAACCACTAAGTATTCTTTTGATTATAATGGAAATAGAATTTGATCTTAAGAAATCTGTGGATGAGAACGCTGGAATTTACTTTAACCTAGCTAAAAAAGCTAAGAAGAAGTTAGAAGGTGCTAGTAAGGCTATTAAAGACAGCCAGAAAAAATTAGATCAATTACAAAAACAAGAAGAAAAATTCTGGCAAGAAGAAGAAAAGAAACAAGAAAAAGAAGAACGTAAGAAAGAATGGTACGAGAAATTTCATTGGTTCATGTCTTCAGAAGAGTTTCTTTGTATTGGTGGTAAGGATGCCACTTCTAACGAGATTATAATTAAAAAACATACTGAAAAAGAAGATTTGGTATTTCATACAGACATGGCTGGATCACCATTCTTTGTAATCAAGAATGGTCAAGAAGCAAAAGAAATAACTATTGAAGAAACTGCCCAAGCAGTAGCTGTTTATTCTAGAGCATGGAAATTAGGCCATACTTCTGCAGACGTATTCTATGTAAAACCAGAACAAGTAAGTAAAGAAGCCGAATCTGGTGAATATATGAACAAAGGAAGTTTTATGGTTCGTGGGAAGAGAAATATCTTAAATCCAAAAGTTCAGTATGCCATTGGGTTATTGAATGATGAGATTATTGGAGGACCTATTACTGCAATTAAGAAACAAACCGCTAATTTTGTAACTGTCGTCCCAGGTAGAGAAAAGAAATCCTCCTCTGCTAAAAAAATCAGATCTAGGTTGAAAGGTGGAGACTTAGATGATATCATTAAATTCCTTCCTTCTGGTGGCGCAGAAGTTAAAAAAAGTAAATAAATATTTAAAATCTTTAAACAATGGTAGATGTTAACAAAAGTAAAATTTCTGAACTAACAAAGGATCTCAAGAAACTGCAAAAAGAAGCTCAAGGTCTAGAACTTCCAAAAGATTGGTTTTGGCATAAAAAAAGTGTAGAGATGTTAATACATATTCAAAATGGTCTTGAAAATGATATTGAAAAAATAAAGGAGAATCAGTTTCATGTTAAAGAATATGTAGACAAACTTAAAGTTTATCTGGATCGTTTAAAAACAGAAATAGGAAATATTAGAAAGAAAAATATAACAGTTAATAAAACCAAATTATTGTCAGAAGCAATAAGAAGAGACATGGGAGACATAACATATTTACTCCGTATGTTTATTCCCGAACTTGAAATTTTAGAAAAACATTATTCCACAGAACCTTATTTAGAAAAAAAGAAAATCCTAATTAAAATAGGAGTAAACTTTGCACTTAATCCTTTACTTACAGAAATGTTAATTGAGAATTGGGATTTAGTTGAAGAAATAATAAAACTTGACGAGAATGATTACAAATATTATTATCTCTGGGAAATTATTCACCATTTTGATAAATTTATTCACTTATCATTAAGTGAACAAGAAATTAGTGCATTAAGAAAGAAAACAGTAGGAAATAAAACCGCAGAACAAATTTACCGCGATCCAGAATTTATGGACAATCTAAAAGATTTCTTGCATAAAATGTATTCAAATAAGAAAAGCTTAGAATTACAAGGTAAACAAAACTTTCGTCATGTACTAATGTTTTTAGAGTATATCATTTATGGTGGAACTAAAGGACAACATCTTGGAGAAAGAATTTGTAAAATCGCTATTCCAGATTTAAGTAACATATTTCAAACGGGAGAAGATTTGAAATATTTTCATGACTTCTGTTCAGAAGCATTCAAAATTGATAAAATGACACCAATGAGAGTTACCGAAGTTCTTAGTACATATAAAGAAGTTATTCTGAAAGGAGTTGTTGATTGGAAATCATTTATCTCAATTATGTTAAAAAATAGTCTAAAATATCCAGAGACATATAACATTTTTGATCCTTATCGCTATTTCTTTAAAGTCTTTATTTCCGGAAGAATTAGTTGGAAAGAATTCTTAAGTATGGTTGAACTTTCTGACCAAGTAGCAGTAAAAAGGTGGGGAAAGAAAGATCTCTCAAGGAATTATGCAGATTTTAAATTAATAATTGTTGATGTTTTTGAACAAATAATGAGTTTATCAAAAACAATTCCCCTCAGAAAATTATTTGAATTGATTTGTGATTTTATTGCGCTATCAGAAAAGAAAAAGATGATAGGAATAAAAAGCAAACAATTTGTTTCTAGCGGATTAAGAATGGTAGCTAATGAATCATTATCATTAAAAGAATTTTATCAAGGCACAAAGAAAATTGATAGAAAATTAATACATGACGAAGAAGATTTCTTCAGGCTTGTTTCAAAATATGGAGAACAGTTGTTAAAGAGAGGAATTTCTTGGGAAGAGATACTTGCTGGAATGTCTATATTCTCATTTCATCAATTAAACAGTAAGCTAATTGAAATGTTCTTAGATGACATCACACCACAATTTTGGGATAAATTAAAAGAATTTTCTTTAATATTTTCTTCATCCAAACATAATTCTATAAAAATGGCCCAGATTTTAGAACATCTAAATAATGATTCAAAAATATTTTTACAATACTTAATCATGTTTAGACCAAACCAAGTACTTGATGTTTTTGAGATGTACGTTTTGGTAAAGAATTTAAAAATTGATTATAATCAAGAGATGAAACTATTCTTAAAAATTGCTTCCCCAATAGCTCTAAAAATAAATAATTTTTCAGAATTAACTTCAATCTTATTGCCAATCAAAGATCTTAGTGCACAAAGAAGGAATAAATTTACCTCATTCTTAGACAGTTCTTTATTAGTATTTCAAGGAATGAGATATAAATTCACAGAAGCATTATCACAAACTCCTGGATTTGAAAATGTAGAACAATTTTCATTTGTAGAATTGGTTTACATTTATTTAAAACATTCCGAAAACCCGGACCTTAAAGTAAATAAGATTAAAAAGAAATTAGCCAAGATTAAAAAAAATGCTAGCAAAATAATTAGAATTGTTGATAACAAAAAAGACATTAAAGACATTAATGAGACTGACTATAATATTCTAGATTCATCATTAAATAAAGTTGCCCAAATGTTCTTTGATCCTTTAGTTGCCCTATATTTGCAATCGAGTAAAGATAAATTGGTTGAAACCATTCAAAAAATGTTTAACTTAAATAATCCCAAACAGATAGGAAAAAGGATATCAAACCCTAATTTTCAAAATGCAATAATCATTTATAATAGAATTAGAACTTCAAATAGGGATTCTTGTAAACAACTGTGTTTTAAACTGATTCAAGAGTATCTTTTATTTAACACATATCCATTTAAAGCTGTTCCGCAGGCATATCCTTGGAATGATGAAAAAAATCAAGCATGGTTGAAAAAATCAGCTAACCCCTCTTGGTTGAGAAAATTTGAGAAAGAATATAAAATTACAAAAGAAGATTTAGAAGGAGATAATACCGAAGAAAGAATCAAACACCATTTTGATCAATCAAAGGAGATCCTAAATAGTTTGGGCGTTACATTAACCAATTTTACACTTGAACGAATTGAAGAACAATATAAAATTCTTACAAAAAAATCAGAGGAAAAAGATTTGTTAAATGATTTAAAAGTACAAATAAATGCGCTAAAATCCTTATTTGGACAAGAAGAAGAAAAAAAAGGAATAATCGGAGGAAAAATTACAATCACTTCTGAATTTGATCCCTTAGAGATACTTCAAATGGGAAATTACGTTAATGGCTCTTGTTTAAATACATACGGAGCAAATTATTGGAGTACAATTATTAATGCTAGTGAAGTTAATAAAAGAGTGTTGTGGGCAAAAAATCATAAAGGAGAAGTTATTGCAAGATTATTAATAGGGGTCGATGAAAATAAGCGAATAGTAAAATTCCCAATATATTATTCAACAATAATAAAATTAGATCGTTTCTTTGATTATTATATTATAGAACTTGCTAAGAAATGTAGGTTTGGAATTAATGGAGATTCAACAAAAGTATTGAGACTCTTTGATGGTGGATGGTATACAGATGGAACAATTACCATTGGAGAAGAACTGAAATCCACTGAAAGATATAGAAGAACTGGTTAGTTTAATCTTTTATAATTATAGGCAATTCTTATTTTCTTCTTTTAGAATGAGTTTTTTTAGATGTTTTCCTTTTAGTAGCCTTTTTCTTAATAACTTTCCGCTTAGCAACTTTTCTTTTAAGAACCTTCTTTTTTACTGCTTTACGCTTCACAGTTTTCTTTTTTACAATCTTCTTTTTTACAACCTTGTGTTTAACAGCCTTTCTTTTTACTACTCTTTTTTTAGCAACTTTCTTCTTAACGGCTTTTCTTTTAATTATCTTCTGAGGACTAGTTTTCTTCCCACTTAACTTGTGTTCCATCTCTTCTTTTAATTCAATAAGTGGAATAAATTCCTTGCTGTGTCTAATTTTTCTAGGAAGCCTAAAGGTAAATTCATCCTTAACTTTCTTTCTTCTAAGAATACGAATAAATTGTGAAAATGAAATAAAGCCACGCAATCTATGCCTAATAGATTTCTTCTGCACAATTCCTCTTTTTACCATGGAAAAATAAAATATTCAGCCTTTATAAACCTTACTTTTAATGAACAACAATACTTAAAAAAAATAAGAACATTTTCAAACTATGAGCAACGAACCGCTGTATTATGTAGCACCAGAAACAAGTAAAGATTATATCTTGCGTAACGGAATATTTTCTCCCAGAGAAGTAAATAGGTTAATACAAGCAGGAGAATTATCAGATGAAGTCTTGGGTATTTCTTTTGGAGGAAATGATTCATCAAATTTTCCAGAATTCGTTTCAATGGTTGGTAGTTTAAATATAGCCAAATTAGTGGCTCAACAATTAAGTTTTTCTAGAACAGGTCAATATAAAAATCCAGATTTTGTAGCAATTGGATACGAAATCCGCCCAGAAATTAGAGACCATCAAAATTTTATTGGAGAAAAGCAAGTAAAACAAATGAACCCCGATTGTTATCCTTCAGAAGTTTTATTCAGAGGTAATATAGGGTTAGAATTTCTTCTTCCAAGATACTTTGGTGTAAGACCATAATATGTTCTTACCCACAACCCACTAGACCACGAGAAAAACAAACCAATTGTTAGTCCTTCTAAGGAGTAAAGTTTAAATATAAATACAATGAAAAAGTTAGAATCATGAAATATCAGCCAGTCTCAGTGTGTATTGCAGCACATAATGAAGAAAGTTGCATAACCCAAACTCTAGATTCAATTCTGAAACAAACATATCCAGAAGAGATTGAAGTTCTTGTCGGAGTTAATGGATCTACTGATAGAACTGCAGAAGTAGTTCAAGCTTATTCTCAACAACATCCAGAAGTAAAGTTAATAGAATTAGATGAAAAAGGAAAGCCTAATGCATGGAACGTGCTAATGGAAGAAGCAAAAAATAATTATCGCTTCTTTGTTGATGGTGATGTTATTGTTGGCACAGATGCTTTCTTCCAGATGTATAAAAAGATTGAAGAAGACAAATTAATTGGTGTTGGAACTAATTTAGTGCCCGTTCTTGAAGGATGTGATCTGTTAACTCAAGCAATGGCTCCGCCTCAAGGGCCATCAGGAGTTTTATGTGGAAGGCTTTATGTGGTTAATAATGACCGATTACAAGAAAGATTAGCAGAACAAGGAATTGAAGAAATGCCTAAGGACATAATCCATGAAGATGCTTGGTTAACAATTGCCATTGGTCGAGGAAACTGGGACACAGAAATGCAAGCAGATGTTTTTTATCGTCCGTATCATTGGTCAGAATTCTCTCGTGTCCATGTAAGATACATTAAAGCAAAAGAACAACTTAAAGAGATTTTTCCGATGAATTATTTGCCAACAACAAAAAATAGTTTTGTTACACGTAATACTCATAGGGTAAAAAAACTAATGGGCATTCCTGGAATGGTACCAAAATTAACTTCTTTAGCTGGTTATGCCGCCAAAAGAGTTGCATTCACAGTTGCAGAACAAATGGCCAAAAGAAAAGTTCTAGACAGCCCCCTAGATGCTTGGGAAATCTCTGAGTTTTCAAAAGAACTAATGCCCTGGAAATTCTTTTATTAGCCACTGGACCACTGGTCGTTGCCAAAGGCATGCTCAAAAATGAATGGAAATCATTTTTGGCACACAGAAAAGCTAAGCTTTTCCCGTGACTCACGAACGAAACGCAGTGAAGTGACTAGAAACCTCACAAAATGTATTTAAACCATTAAGTTCTCAAAATAATGATGCAAATTAATAGAGTTAAGTACAAAGATGTTGAAGAAATTCCAAGATTACAAATAAATAAGAACTTTAAGAAAGATTTCTTTGGTTCTTCTCCCGCTCCTTTCATAGGTAGACATAACTATCCCAACATTAATATTGGCTTCCTTTCCCCACAATTTTCTGGAGAAACATCTCATTATGATTCCCCACAATTATGGAGCAAAGGTAATTTCAAGATTGGCACAATTGCAAGTATGCGTTATGGATTAGTTAATAGTAGAACTCAAGGGAACATAAAGAATGTTCACAATGGAGGAAGACTTCTCAACATAATCCAAGAAGTAGGCATGGCTAAGAAAGGAGTAGAGTTAGAAGTTAATTTAAACAAACAACCAGCGCTAAACTTTAAGTCAGAAAAAGAAATTATGCCATTCGGTCCACAAGGTAAGATTAACAAAGCAAGAATTACTTCCAATACAAAAGTCGATTCGCGAGTTGAAAGAGTGGTTTATGATACAGATCTAAAAGCAGCGCCGGGATTAATTTCTCTCTATAAAAAAGGGTTTGAAGAATCTATGCTTAACAAAATTCTATCAGTTGGCAATTTAGGAATTAAGAAGAATCGGATTCTAGTTCCAACAAGATGGTCCATAACTGCTGTTGATGACACCGTGGGAAAACAACTGATTAAAGAAATTAAAGATCTTCAAACAGGAGAATATCAACTTTACTTTGGTGGTGGTTGGGGAAATTATTATTTGGTTTTATTTTATCCAGACGTATGGAGTTATGAATTGTTTGAAACTTATCTTAATAAAAAAATTAATCCTTGGAGCAAAGAAGGTTATGCTTATTCTACAGATTATGAAAATTATGCAGGAAGAAAAAGTTATGCAGAAGAATGTGCAGGAGGATATTACGCTGCCCGTTTGCCAATTTTAGAAAAAATGAAAGGACAGAAAAGACAACAGTCTGCCTTAGTATTAAGATTTATTTCTCAAGAGTATAACGTTCCTTTAGGAGTCTGGGTTTGTAGAGAAGCTTCTAGAAAATCTTTGAATGAAAAACCTCTACATTTCTCTTCAGAAGAACTCATGTTAAAATACGCTAAAGAGCTGATTCAAAGAAAGTTTGGCTTTGATCTCAACTTGCTATTAAAAGAAAGTCAGTTGATTAAAAATAAAAAAGCACAGAAAAAACTGTTTGAGTTTAATTAATTACACTTCAACATAACCATCTTCAGTTTCTATTCTTCTTTTCTTACGTTTAAACTTCTTAATTCTGTCCCAAAAAGGAATTTTTCCAGTTTTATAAAAGAAAACTGATAAAAATAAGAATATTCCAAAAACAAAAGCAGTTCCAGTATAATTATTCTTAACTAAAACTTGACTGGGATATTCATGACATTCATGATCAGTTCCACAATAAGCATTGCTCTGACAATCACGATTATTATGGCAATCCCATAAAGAAACGTCAATCAGAACATATGCTAGAATGACTAACCCTAACACAATAATGGCGGCTATTAACCCTAAACTACCTTTTTTATTCATAAGATGATGTTGCCAATCCTACTTATTTTTAAAGCTTTTGACTTATATATATTTTTTATATGTTTTCCCACTGATCAACTGGTCAGGTTCAGATATATATGGAGCACATACTAATAAGAAATGCAAAAATATTAAAATAAGACCAAATTTGAGAGTATAAATGAATTTAAGAATTAAAAAGCAAATTAAGATATTATTGACAATTAGTCTTGTCATATTCTTACTTTTTGCTATTCATGTGATAGTAGCTAATTACAATACATTTACTGAAACAAATAGGTTTTATTCAGAAGCACCAGAAATAAACCTTGAAGATTTAGACCCAGGAGACATATTATTTGCTAGAAATGGTTATACTGCCTTAATTCCTGGATATTGGAGCCATACTGCAATCTTTGCTGGTTATGATGAACTGGGACAAGCATGGATCATAGAATCAAAAAGAGGGTTTGGAGTCAGAAAAACTCCAATAGAACAATTCCTAAGTAGAAAACACGTTGCTGTAGCCAAAGTTAAAGATTTGAGTAAGAACATAAAATTAAATGTACTAGCCTTTGCTGAAGATAAAATTGGGTTAGACTTTAACATAAAATATTTCGGAAAAGAAATTAATTCTAACAGTTATTATTGTTCTGAAGTGGTATGGGCAGCATATAAAAATAAAGCCAAAGTTGATTTAGACACCAATCCTGGATGGAGTCTCAAATATTTGGGTGCAGTAGCACCACAAGAAATGTTTGAATTTTCTGGTTTGGACATATCTCAATTAAGGAAATAAAAACTAAAGCTTTTTAAATAACGTCTTTTTATCCTTATTAAGTAATAGCGGGGTGGGGCAGCTAGGAGTGCCCGCCGGGCTCATAACCCGGAGGTCGGTGGTTCAAATCCACTCCCCGCTATCTTTTCTTAACAAAAATGGAAAACTGCAGCCTGTGTAATTCGATAAAAGAAGATCAGTATAGAATTTTCATGGAAAATGATTATGCAGTTGCTATGATTATCCGAGAACCACAAATTGATTGTCATTCTATTATTATTGTAAAAAGACATGTAGAATTGTTAAAAGAACTCACTCCAAAAGAATCTAAAGGAGTGTTTGAATTAATTGAAAATGTTGTAGATCATATTGACAAAACATTAAACAAACAGACACTAACAATGTTAAATTCTCCTTCAGGAAGATCTCAAAAACATATTCATTTTCAATTATTTCCTTTAGAAAAAGGAATGGGCAACAGAGATTTAGTCTCAACACAATACAAAATTCCAGTATATCCAGAAACAACTAAAGAGCAGCTAATAAAAATGGCTAATACACTCAAATGACTTTTTTGTCGCACTTTCTTTAGAAAACTAGTTAACCAATAGTAACTTATAAGTGATGTAATAAACTAAAAGGTCACACTAAAAATGACAGCAGAAGGCGCAGTAGCAGCATTAATCGCAGGAATGAATGAAAATATGTACCACGAGAGTATGGGGCCCCATAATCAAAGAGTACATGATAGTAGCTATGGCCTTATGTTAGCCTCTCCAATTGATTATTCCTCAAGAACATTAAAAATGGTAGGAGAACAGGGAAAAGCTACAAGGCTGACCCCAGGGATTGATCGATTATTAGGACTCAGCGTATCTGAAGACTATCAAGTAGGCAATCAAGAAACTGATTTTGCACGACAAGTTGCAGATCCAATTCTTGCAAAACAAATGCCCCCACAAGCCTTAACTGGACAAGCTGGTTATTCAGCATGTTCTGGTGGAAACTGTGGATACCAAGGATAAAAATAGAAATAAAAAAGAATTACTCAGATTTACAAACTTCTCCAACTTTCTTTGCAATCTCATTTAACTTTGCAGTTAAGATTTCTGCAGTATCAGAACCAATTCTTGTAGTTACACCTTCCCGCTCTTCTTCTTTATAAACAGCAATCAAGTTTACCAAATCTCGAATCATATCTTCAGCAGACTTACTCTCTTCATTTGAACAACAACACCCACATTCTTCTCCCATTTTTCTTTCCTCCTTTAGTCTTTAAAAAATGCTTTATACAGCAAATAAGATGAATAAACATCTGCTTTTGACGTAACTTCACAAGGAGAGTGCATCCCTAAGATTGAAGGTCCTGCATCTACACAATTCATTCCATAACGAGAAATAAACATAGCAATTGTTCCTCCGCCCCCAAGATCAATTTTTCCTAACTCTCCAGTCTGCCAAGCAATTTTATTTTTATCAAGTAATAATCTAAGATAATTCATATATTCAGCATTAGAATCATGAGTACTATACTTTCCGCCACCGCCACCATACTTCTCAACAGAAACTCCTTTTCCCAAATAAGACGCATTCTGAGCATCGTGCACATCTTTATAATTTGGATTCATTCCTGCAGTAACGTCAGCAGAAAGGGCATCAGAATTTTCTAATAACTGAGAAACAGTTATCTTAAGTCCAGTTAAATTGATGTAATCATAAGCAAAGTTTTCTAAGACTAATCCAGCTGCACCAGTGTCTCCAACAGAACCAATTTCTTCCTTATCAACAAACATTCCCACAGAGGTATGTTTTGGTGCCTTAGTTTCAAGTAAAGCTCTTAGGGAAGTATAAACACAAACCTTATCGTCTTGTCCATAAGCAGCAATTAATGCAGAATCAAAACCTATATCCATTGGCATTACTGCTGGAACTAATTCCAGTTCTGCAGTAAAGAAATCTTCCTCAATTAACCCATACTTTTCATGAAGATACTTAAGCACAGTAAACTTAACTTGTTCCTTAATCTTCTTATCGTTTATGGGTAAATGGCCAACTAAAATGTTTAACTCTTCTCCTTCAACAATCTTGCCAGCTTTTCGTTCCATCTGGTTTCTTGCTAGGTGTGGAAGCAAATCTGGAATTATAAACTTTGGTTCATTGTTTTTATCACCAATGTTAATTATAACTTTCTTTCCGGCTTTTGTAAAAACAACACCATGTAATGCTAATGGTGTATTTACCCAATGATACTTCTTAACACCACCATAATAATGTGTCTTGATCATGCCAAACCCTGAATCCTCATATACTGGACTTGGTTTCAAATCTAATCTTGGTGAATCTACATGACTTCCAATTAATTGCCATCTCTTCATGTCCCTACCGATGATAGCTGCAAATACTGCCTTACCTTTAATATTCTTGTAAATCTTATCTCCAGAACTAACTTTCTTCACATCAGTAATGTTTTTAAAACCACCTTTCTTTAAATCAGAGATAACATTATCAATACATAATCGTTCTGTTTTACTCCCTGCCATAAACTGTTTATATTTATCAGCAAAAGCAAACACTTCTTTTTGATTTAAATCATTCCAAGAACTCTTTTTATCTAAGAAAATCTTTTTTTGTAATTGTTCGTTTTTTGACTTTTCCTCTTTTTTTGCCATATTAATGTACCTCTGTAATTATATAAAAGAAATTAATGATTTAAAGTATATAAGTGTTTTGATGATGTGAAGAATCAAACAACTTTTATGTTAGACTTCCGATTCCAATCAATTCCTACTTCTGTTAAAATTCTTTCTAACTCTCTTCTAAAATCAATTGCTCTTGGCCTATTCTTCCAATCTTTTTCTAAACACCAATGAACTAAATCAGAAACTTCACCTCGTTTTGAAAAAACAGGAGACCACAAACGTTTAATTGGAATAGGATTTTCCTCCCGGATCATACGAAATAACTTTGAATTATCTTTCTCATCAAAAGGAACTATACCCACCAATAATTCATATCCAGTAACACCTAAACTCCACATGTCAGAATATTCAGTAAATCCTAAATCAAATTCCATAGAAGTCGTTTCGGGAGATTTGTACTTGCGAGTACCAACATTCCTAGCTACATAATGTTGTAAAACAGGTCTCCCTTGGATAACCTTACGTTCTCCACGCAGGCTGAGATCAAAATCACTAAGAGTTGCCAAACCATCTCTATCAACAAGATAGTTTGAAGGCTTAATGTCATTATGAAGTAAATTGAATCCGTGCATTCGTTCACAACGACTTACCAACTGATGTAAAAGCTTAAGCTTTGCATCTGGTCTTAATGCGCTTCTTGAAATCATTTTATTTAGATCTTGGCCTTCAACCCACTCATTAGCAAAATACAAATGGCCATCATATGCTCCCGCCTCAACTATTTGAGGAAACCCCAATGAACCACTAAGATCTTCAGTAATGGATAATCTGTTTTGAAAGTATTCAAAATATCTTCCTTCTTCTTCATGAACGCTTACTCCTTTTTCTCCCTGATCCTGATGGTCATCATAAAGTTCCCGTGTCCAATGGTCAGCAGACACCCTTACATCATAACCCCCCGTGAATGGTTGTGTTTTGGGATTCAAAGTTTCCCATTTGTCAAAGATTCTTAGAATACAATCTTGGCCTTGCGGATCTTTAACCTTGTACTTATTAACTACAAAACACCCTTCAAGGGGTCTCTCGATAGTAAAATCTGCAAATTTATCCCCAGTAGCCAAATATTGAGCCATTTTAATTACTCTCTAGGAGTCATTTATAAAAGTTTAGTTAAATTAATATAATTCAAGGAAATAACACAATCATGGCAATCTTACGATTTGGAACTGCGGGAATTCCACTCTCAACCATCAGACCAACAACATTAACAGGAATTGAGCATGTTAGAACATTAGGATTAGAGTGTATGGAATTAGAATTTGTTCATTCTGTAAATATTTCTGAAGTGAGAACACCATTAGTTAAGGAAGTAGCCAAACAAAACGACATCGCTTTAACTGCACATGGCCAATATTTTATTAATTTAAATTCTTTAGAGAAAGAGAAGATTGAAGCAAGTAAACAAAGAATCTACAAAGCTGCAAAAATTGCAAATCTATGTGGTGCTACTTCAATGACATTTCATGCTGCTTATTATATGAAACAAGATCCAGAAAAAGTTTACATTAAGGTTAAAGAAGGTGTGAAGGAAGTTATTAAAAAATTAAAGGATTCTGACCACAAGATCTGGGTAAGACCGGAAACTACAGGCAAGCGAACTCAATGGGGAGATTTAAAGGAAATTGTCAAACTTTCTGAAGAAGTTGAACAAGTTCTTCCCTGTATTGATTTCTCTCATTTACATGCCAGAACTGGAAAAAATAATACTTCTGAAGAATTTAGGGAAATGTTAACTTATGTTGAGAAAAAACTAGGAAGATTAGCATTAAACAATATGCATATCCACTTATCTGGAATCAATTATTCTGAAAAAGGAGAGAGAAACCACCTCACTTTAGAGGAATCTGATATGAATTATAAAGATCTGTTAAAAGTGTGGAAAGAGTTTAAGATTAAAGGTAATGTTGTTTCTGAAAGTCCCAATATGGAGAAAGATGCTTTGTTATTGAAGAGTATATATCATAAACTTTAAAAGCTCAATCTCAGCGAGAATAGGAATGGTTTTCGCTTTTGGTCATATTATTGGAGCTTGGTTAGTTGGAAAGACAATAGAGCTAGCAACAAAAAGAAGAATATCTAAAAACACTTGGTTCTTTTTGATCATTGGAGGAATTCTCCCAGATATTGATTTTATTTTCCAGTTTATCTTCAAAACCAGTTTACACAGAGGAATAACACATAGTATTTTCTTTGCAATACTTATCCCCATAATTGTTTATTCAATATTTAAGCTAATCAAAAACAAAAAATCTTTGAATTATACTTTATTTCTAACAATAGGAATATTAACACACATTTTCTTAGACTTCTTATCTCCGACAGGAGTCCCACTACTTTGGCCATACACAAAAATGTTCATTCCAAGTTTGTCATTAGAAACATCTAGCAGCACTTTAGATGGACTAATTGACATGTTTTTGGGAACAGGATGGATATTATACTTAAGTTTAAAGAATAAAATTCAATTCTAAAAATACTAAAAATTTAAATATAGTAGTATTCTCCTTAATCATACAAAAGAGGAGAATAAAGATATGCCATTTAAAGATCCAGACGATAAGAATTATCCAATGATTAGAATTTTCCCTGCATTTCAACCTATGCGGGTTAAGTATAAAGACGTTTTTGATCTTAAAGGATTCTATGAAGCGTTACATGAATGGCTATTAGAGAATGGTTGGAAAGATAAAGCGACGAAACTGGATTATTGGGAAAATTATTATGGTGAAAGAATTGCTCAAGGTGGAATGAGAGAAATCTGGATTCAATGGAGGCCATGGAAAATTCCCAATGATGATATGATGTTAGAATATTATCTAGATTTTGACTGGCATTGTATTGCAGTTACGAATACAGAAATTGTTCGGGATGGAAAAAAGATTAAACTTAACAAAGGAGAAGTTGAGTTAAAGATTAGAGCATATATTGAAAAAACCTATGAGCGAAAGTTAACTAAGCCAACGAAAAAAGAGTTAGAAAAAATGGGCTCATTAGAACGTTTGTTCTTTCCACTTATAAGACCATTCTTAAAGCTCTTCACAAAAAGAGCATATAAAAATGAAATAGAGTTAAGAAAAAAAGAACTTTATCAAGAAACTTATGCCATGCAGAATTTTATTAAACAATGGTTCAAGATGAAACGCTACTTACCTTATGAAGAATCAAAGACTTTCTTTACTTCACAAGCATTCCCTTCACATTTAAGGGAATAATAAAAATGTATGAAAAGCATTTTTAGTATCCCAATAAAGTGTTTTCACCTTTATTGTGGATAATTTCTTTTTTTATTAAGAAATGTTTATATAATAAATATCATCCTTATTTAAAATGGCAAAATTAAAGATATCCAAAGCAATATTTGAGAGATTCCCACAATTAAAAGTGGGCACACTGATTATTGAAAATTATGACAATTCTAAGATAGATCCAAAATTTTTAGAAAAAATCAAAGAAGTAGAATCTAAAATCAAAACAGAGTTATCAAAAGAAAAACTTTCAGAATTAGAAGAAATTAAAACATGGAGAGCAGCATACTCTTCATTTGGAGCTAAACCAAAAAAATATAAATCTTCTATTGAAGCCTTATTAAGAAGAATCTTAGAAGGAGAAAATATTCCTTCTATTAGCAACTTAGTTAATATTTACAATTTGATTTCAATCAAATACAAATTACCATTAGGGGCAGACGATTTGTCTTTAGTAAGTTCAGACGTATCACTCACTTTCTCAAATGGAGAAGAAGAATTTAAAGCAATAAACTCTGATGAAATTAAAAGCCCAGGGCGCGGAGAAATTGTTTACAAAATGGGCAACGATATCCTTTGTCGAAGATGGAACTGGCGAGAATCAGACTTAACAAAAATCACAGAGAAAACAAACAAAGCAATTATTTATGTAGAAAGTTTATTAGAAGATGAAAACTCTATTAATGCTGCTTTAAACGAACTTAAAGAAATTTTAGGTGGAGAGATCAGAGTTCTTGACAAAACCAATAATGCATTAGATTTAGAGTCATTAGAACTAGGTTCTGAAGAATTTAATGAGTCTTATGTTAAGGAAGAAGAGAATAAACCAGAAGTTAAGAAAGAGAAAATTAAAACAGAAAAATCTAAAGACAAACCAAATAATGAATTTTATCATTGGGCACAAGTTTCCGCAGAAAGAATTATTAGAGAAAAAGGCGACAAAGAAATTTATACCTTGGCCGCAGGAATTACTCCAAGCGGAACTATACACTTAGGAAATTTTAGAGAAGTTATTACTGCAGATTTAATTAAAAGAGCATTAGAAACGCGTGGCAAGAAAGTGCGATTTATTTACTCTTGGGATGATAATGATGTGTTTAGAAAAGTTCCTAAAAACATGCCAAACCAAGAAGAATTACAAAAAGAGTTAAGAAAACCAATTTTCAAAATTCCTGATCCCTTTGGGATTAATGATAGCTATGCTGAACATTTTGAAAAAGAAATGGAAAAAGATTTACCAAGAGTGGGAATTAATCCAGAATATATTTACCAACATAAAGAATATTTAGCTTGTAAATATGCTGAAGAGATTAAAATTGCTTTGGATAAAACTGCTGAAATTAAAGCAATCTTAGATCAGTTTAGAAAAGAACCTCTTGAAGAAAACTGGTTACCAATTTTTGTGTTCTGTGAAAAGTGTAGTAAAGACACGATTGAAGAATTAAAGTGGAATAAAGATTATACAATAACCTACAAGTGTGAATGTGGAAATCAAAACACAGTAGATTTTAGAAAAACAGGAATCGTTACACTTAGATGGAGAGTAGATTGGCCAATGCGTTGGCATTATTATAATGAAGATTTTGAAGCAGCGGGAAAAGACCATTGTGCTGCTGGTGGAAGTGTAACTACTAGTAGAATGATTCAAAAAGAAGTGTATGGAACAGAGCCACCTTACGGATTCATGTATGAATGGATCTCAATTAAAGGAGGCGGACAGTTTGCTTCATCTTTAGGAAACGTTATCACCTTACCAGAAGCACTAGAAGTTTATGAACCAGAATTAGTTAGATATTTGTTTGCTAGTACCAGACCAAACTCTTGCTTCGATATTTCTTTTGATACTGATGTGTTAACAATTTATGAAAACTTTGACAGATGTGAAAGAATTTATTTTGGATTAGAGAAAGTTAGTGAGAAGAATGAACAGAAAATGCGAGCAACTTACGAATTATCTTATATTGGAGAAATTCCTAAGACCATTCCTTACCAACCAAGTATAAGACATTTAACAACTTTATTACAAATCTATGATTTTGATATTGATAAGGTAATTGGTTATTTTGAAAAAGAACTTAAAAATGATCATGACAAAAAAAGATTAAGAAGTAGAGCTGAATGTGCAACAAACTGGGTAAAAAAACATGCCCCTGAAGACTTCCGCTTTAAAGTTCAAGATGAACCACAAGTTACTTTAGTAGAAGAAGAAAAAAAAATTCTTCATGAAGTTGCAGAAAAACTTGTTGAGAAAGATTGGAATGATGTAGAGCTACATGAAGAGATGTACATTCTTTGTAAGAACAACAATTTCCCACCAGGAGACTTCTTTAAAGTTGCTTATAATGTTCTAGTAAATAAAGACAAGGGCCCTAGATTAGCAAGCTTTATTTTAGAGATTGGCAAGGAAAAAGTAGCAGAACTGTTTAAGAAGGTTTAGAATGAAGAAAGGCGAAGACTATACTGGTGTAACTGTTGTTTATTGTTGCCATGATAAAGAAGGAAACATATTGATGGCTAAACGTAGCACAAATTGTAGAGATGAACACGGACGTTGGGACATTGGCGGTGGTGGAGTAGAGTTTAGAGATAAAGTAGAAGACACTTTAAGAAAAGAAATTGCTGAAGAGTATTGCACAGATGTTCTTAGTTTTGATTTTTTAGGATATCGTGATGTTCATAGAGAACATCAAGGAAAGAAAACGCATTGGATAGCTTTAGATTTTAAAGTTCTAATTGATAAAAACAAAGTTAAAATTGGAGAACCACATAAGTTTGATTCTATTGACTGGTTTAAACCAAATGAATTTCCCGAATGTGTCCATAGTCAATGGCCACAATTTTTAGAAAAGTATAAAGACAAAATATTTGAGTAAGCGAAGATTTTATATACCACAAAATATTCTTTACAGTATGGCTTTAGAGCAAGTGGCTATGCAAGCTGCACCAGAGATGATAGAAGGATTTCAACCACTAATAGATTTAGTGCAACCGGTATTTCTCAAAGCAAGTATTTTAGTGGGTGGAATATTTGGATTATATTTAATTCTTATTTTAGTTAGAATTCATTATGAAAGAAAAAAAGTAAAGATTCTTCAAGATATTCGTTATGACTTAGATAAGTTAAATATGTCTCGCGGAGTTAAAAGTTCCAGACAAAGAAAAGGCATCTTTAGAAGAATAATTGATAAATTAAAAAAAATATTAAGAAATAAAAAAATGATAAAAGAGTTTTATCATGAAGAAGAACCGGAAGAAGTATTAGAAAGACCAAAAAAAAGACCAATTGAAATTAAAATTACTAGAAATTCAAAAAAACCAAAAGTAAAAAAGAAGAAAAGATGAAAATTTCCATAAATAAAGAGGTATTTGAAAACTTTAACCCAAAGTTTAAAGTTCTGTTAATCTCTGCTAAGAATATCGACAATCAAACCAAATTTAAAGAGTCCCTACATCTATTAGAAGAGGTGGTACAATTAATCAAATTAACATTCAATAAAGAAACGATTAAAAACCACCATTTAATTTCTCCATGGGCAGTTGCCCAAGAAGAGTTTGGGGAAAAAGCCAGGCATTATCACACTTCTGTTGAAAGGTTAATTAGGACAGTTATTAGTAAAAAAAGTGTTAATGAAAAAGACGCCCTAACAAACGTATTAAGATATTTAGCATTAAAACATATTATACCATTTGGTGTAGATGATTATGATAAAATTGAAGGAGATGTTAAATTCTCCCTAGCATCAGGGAAAGAAAAAGCCGGGCCGTTAAAAGTTCTAAAGAAAGGCGCACTTTATTATCAAGATAAAGGTAGAGTACTAGGAACAAAACTTGACTTCTGGAAAAATAAAAGTACAAACTTAACAAAGTATTCCCAAAATGCATTAATCCATTTTGAGATTCTTCCACCAATAGATTCTAAAAAACTTAATGCCTTAAAGAAAGATGCTTCTGATTTAATACAAATCTTCTGTGGTGGCAAGATTAAAGTCGAAGTTCTGGATAAGAAGAAGAGTTCTGTTAAAATTTAGCCGTTACATATATAAATAATCAAACTTTATTCTAAGTTATGGATTTCAAACAAGAGCTGGTTAAACTTTTAGTTAAGGGAACTAAGTTAAGTAAAGAAGAGATTACAAATTTAATTTCTATTCCTCCTAATCCAAAGATGGGAGATTATGCTTTCCCTTGTTTTAAACTCGGCAAACCAAAAGAAGAAGCAGAAAAACTAAAAAAATCAATTAAACTTCCCAAATCATTCTCAAAAGCAGAAGTTATGGGACCATATCTAAACTTCTTTGTTAACAATGCTTTCTTTAATGAAGAAACGTTATCCAGAATAAACAAAGAAAAAGAAAATTATGGTAAAGGTAAAGAGAAACAAACAATAGTTATTGAATTCTGTGGACCAAATACCAATAAACCATTACACCTGGGTCATGTGAGAAATATGGCATTAGGGGATTCAGTTAAAAGAATCCTAAATTATCAAGGAAATAAAGTTCATCCTGTTAACATAATAAACGATCGAGGCATCCATATCTGTCAATCAATGATTGCGTACAAAAAATGGGGCAAGAAAAAACTGCCAGATAAAAAAGGTGACCATTTTGTAGGAGACTATTATGTACTATTCTCAAAGAAGGTAAAGGAAGACGAAAAATTAAAGTTGGAAGCCCAAGAATTGTTGCTAGAATGGGAGATGGGCAATAAAGATGTCCGTAAACTATGGAAACAAATGAACTCTTGGGTATTAAACGGATTTAAAGAAACTTACAACCGGTTTGGAATAAAATTTGACAGAGAATATTCAGAATCAAACTATTATGAAAATGGCAAGGAAATTGCTTTAGAAGGATTAAAAAAGAATGTGTTTGAGCAAGATCACACAAAAGCGATTATTGCACCCTTAGAAGAATTTAACCTTCCAAATAAAGTAATTTTACGTCCAGACGGAACTTCAATTTACATTACTCAGGATATGTACTTAGCAGGATTACGTTATCAAGATTTTAAATTTGATAAAATGATTTATGTTGTTGCTTCTGAACAGAATAATCACTTCCAACAGTTGTTTAAGATTTTAGAATTACTAAAACGGCCATATGCTAAAGATCTGTACCATCTTAGTTATGGGTTGGTTAACCTTCCAGATGGAAGAATGAAATCAAGAGAAGGAACTGTAGTAGATGCTGATGACATCATGGATGAAATCTCTTCGTTGGCAGAAAAAGAAATTAAGAAACGATACGATAATCTAGCAGAGAAAAAGATTAAGGAACGGGCAGAATTAATTTCCCTAGGAGCAATAAAATTCTTTATGTTAAAAACCGATGCTTCACGTGATATGATTTTCAATCCTGAAGATTCTCTTAGTTTTGAAGGAGAGACTGGCCCATATGTACAATATACACATGCGAGGTCATGTAGCATTTTAAGAAAAGCTAAGAAAATTTCTAGTAAGGCAGATTATTCTTTGTTAATAGATGATTCTGAACTGAATGTAATCAAATTACTGTATTCCTTCCCAGAGAAGATTAAAGATGCCGCTAATAATTACCGACCACACACCATTTGCCGTTACTTAATTGATTTATCTCAAGCCTATAATGAGTTCTATCATAAATGTATAGTTATTTCTGAAGATAAAGAATTGATGAACGCACGATTAGCAATCGTAGATTCAGTTCGACAAGTTCTTGATAATGGATTAGAATTATTAGGAATTAAAGCTCCTGATGAAATGTAGTTTTTCTAATAACATTTTTAAACACAATAACTAAATCCCCATCTATGACTGATAAATTAACAATGCTCTGCCAAATTAATGGTGGGTGTATGGGCTGCTGTGGACATGATTTCATTTCTCCAGATAAGATTAGAGAAGCAATTAGATTGAACACTTTAGAGTTTAATGAAATAAAACCAAAAGTAACTGCCCAGTTTATAAAATTTAGAGATCGAGCATATCCTTCTGATCTACGCCATGGAGTTTGTAGAAACTTGATTCAACATGAAGATCAAATATTCTGTCCATTACATCCAACTTTGCATAAAAAAGACTTAAGAGAAGGACACTGCGATATTCACCATTTATGTAAGACAGCTAGAGAATTTATAACTTGGGATGATGAAAAGAAAAAAAGGTTCTTAGATTTTGTTGCTAGTAAAAAGCTTGATAATATAGAATTCTCAATGAAGATGGATAACTCTAGTTTGTTAGAAGAGTTTGATCTTCAGAAAAGTTAACACTACCATTTTCTTAAATTTTCTCTGCAGTAAGTTTAACATAAATTAAAACTCCTAAAAGAATTAAAAACAAACTAACACCAAGAACTAAATGCCCTTGAATATAAGATTTCTTCATTACAAACCCAATGAAGAAAACTATTAAGAATTGAAACAATTGTTGGACCTGATTCCTAATTGAAAGCATCGTTGCTTTATACCTTGGATCAATATTAAATGCAGTAAGAAAATGGTTATTAATAATTTGTGCTCTGCTCCAAAAATAACCCGTTGCTAAAGTAAAGATTGCTCCAATAACATAATAATGTAAAGGAAGAACAACTAAAATCAAGATTATGGGAAAGAAAAACATTTCAAATTTAAGTATTTTCTCAACACCAAACTTTTCTTCAATTAAATGCATTTTTCTTCCTAACAAGAACCAAATTAAACGAGAGAATCCCATTACAAATCCAATAAACATGATTGGGAATCCTAAAGATTCTAAGTAAACAGAACGATATGGGGCCGATCCAACAAGTACTCCAAAAATTGCCCCAACAAAAATGGCAGTGGGATAAAATCCGGTTCCAATTACCGACTTTAATAATTTAGGAAGAACTTCCATAGTTTTACCAAACCCTTTTCGTTCTGGAGGAGAAATAAAAGATAAAGCTACAATAAGTCCAACAATATCAAATATAATACTTACTTTAATTGGAGCAACAATAGAGATTTTCGTTAAGAATGGCAAACTAATAATTAGAGCCATACTAACAAGTGAAGCGTTCGCTGAGATCTTACTCATTATTTTGGTAAATTCCTTCTCTCGATTAATAGCAATTAAAGATTCATGCATAAATGCTGAGTTTGTCCCAGATGAAAATGCAAAACCTAAAGATAAAAATATTGAACCAAATATAAAATTAGTTAGAGAATTGGCAAACGCAAATAAAGTAGTAGAAAACAACATAAAAATCTTTGACATGATTAACGTTCTTTTATGACCAAAAACATCAGAGATGTATCCACTAGGAATTTCAAGAATGAAAGAAGCAAGATAACCAATACCTGAATAAAGCCCAATTTGTTGTGCATGTGTATTAGGTAGAGTTAGAAAGAAAATTGATAATATGGGGATATAATGCCTTCTTTGAGTTGCAGAATAAAGAAAGAATTTCCAAAGATTACTTTCTAAAGGACTTTTCATTGTCTGAATAATTAAATTGAGGTTTATATAAGTTTAGAAATAAAAATGGGCCTACAGGGGGTCGAACCCTGATCAACCGGTCCGAAGCCGATTGTACTATCCATTATACTATAGGCCCATCAAACTAGTAAATCTAAGCATTATTTTTAAATCCTTCCAAAAAATTAATAAACAAACACATTAGAATTGACTTATTATGCCCCTGTAGCATAGTAGCTATTGCGTCAGCCTTGTATCCTTAACTGGAGAAGAGAGCTGAAGGTCGCGAGTGCAATTCTCGCTAGGGGCTTCTTTATATATACTAAAACAACAATAAATTTATAAGAAAATATACTTCTCCGTCAAAGTTAAAGGTGATGGATTAAAATCATCTCAGATTATTTCTGAGGGAGAAAAATAAAATGGTTGATGAAGTTAAAAATTTATATATTGCCCGTGTTGATATGGTTCCACATTTTTTAGATCCAGCACTCGCTGCAGGAAATCCACCTGGTGCTCAAGAAGGAATTCGTGAATTTGTAGGTAAGTTAAAAGAAACATTACACTCTTATATGGGTGCAAGTGAAGAAAACAAAAGAAGTGTTGAAGAACAAAACCCAATTCTTCCCCCTTATATAGCAATAGTCAATGGAGATCACTTTTTTAGAGAGGCCATGGTGGTAGTAGATCAATTTAGCATGAGTGCATCACAAATTAAAGGAGACAGCATTACTACCCGAATTAGAGGAAAAGAACAAATACTTCCAATAAATGATGGATTAGCTGCACTCTTAAGCAGGCCACAATTCCCCAATGATACAATGATGAACTTAGTTGTAGAATTTGGTGGGGCTGATTATTTAAGCGGTGTGCAAGAACTAGCAGGATATAAGATCCATAGGATAGGGTAAATTTTTCTTATTTTTACCTTTAATACCGCAACTATACAGAAAACATTAGAGTTTAATTGAACATTTTAGTTTCTTAACAATTAATCTAACCCAGACGAGTTAAGGAAACTCCTTCTGCTCTTTGATACTTTTGATTAAACCTAGACCATTCGGGCATGATATCACCGCTGGTTTTTGTAGAATCAAGAATTAAAGCATTATAACCAACCCTTCTTGCTAATAGAGTATGTACTGTGATGTTTTCTTCTCCAGGGAGATCAATTCCATCTATACGCTTACTGTGATAAAGTTCCCACCCTTCTAACTGCGGAACTGCTAATTTAAGAGCCAAAGATTGACCAGTACAATCAATCATTCTTTCTCCTGTTAATTCACTAAGGTTTATTGCCACTCCCTTAAAACGTTCTAGGTACTGCCCCCAAACACTAAAAGATTCACCCCTAGAGTGATCATAGAAATTGCAAATACCTGTACTACCTAAGAAAGGCATCCTGTTCCGCATCTGATGAGTAAATTCCTTTACCGCATTTCTCCAATCATCTGATGGTTCTTGAGGTGTTTCTGCAATAGTAGAATCCCAAATGTCTTGAACTAGTGTAGCGATTTCCACACTAACATCATCAATATAAATTGATTCTGATCTTAGTCCAAAACTGGGGCCCCAGTTCTTTCGATATGTCATTCCGTGATAATTTACCATATTATGAGTCTTAACCCAAAAAAGGGGCATTTATAAATATTTTGACACAACTACAATATGAAAATATCCTCCATAGTTTTACCACTCCACTAATCCAATAGAAACCTTTAAATAGAAACTCACTATCTCCAACCTTAAACAAATGATAGATGTTCAAATCATTCTAGGGGTTTAATATGGAAGAGAAACTTAAAACTGGAACTACTACTATTGGAATTCTGTGTAAAGACGGAGTTGTTTTAGCTGCTGATAAGAGGGCAACAGCTGGAACTATGATAGTAGACAAAAAAGCTGATAAAGTTCATATTTTAAATGATAACTTTGCAGTTACGTGGGCAGGAACCGTTTCTGATGCTCAATTGGTAACAAAACTATTCAAAGCAGAATTGAAGTTAAAGGACATTAGAACAAACATTCGTCCTTCTACGAAAGAAGCTGCTAACTTACTGGGAGGATTATTGTATTCAAGCATTCGAAGACCGAGTATGATTCCCGGAATCGCACATTTCCTTTTAGGAGGAAAAGACAACACAGGAATTCATCTTTATGATTTATACCCTGATGGAAGCGTAACAAAAATTAGTGACTTTGTGTCTTCTGGATCAGGATCTGTTTTTGCTTTAGGTGTTCTTGAAACTCAGTATAAGCAAGACATGACTACAGCAGAAGGAGTAAAGTTAGCAATTACAGCTGTTAACACAGCATTAAAGAGAGACTCTTGTTCTGGAAACGGAATTGATGTAGTTGTGATTAATGATAAAGAAATTAAGAAGGTATTTCAGAAAGAAATAAACTACAGTTTAGAAAACTAATTTTTTATCATTTTTTTTATCATTATCATTCTTAAAAAAAGTATACGAGGAATTTATTAAAAAATAAAAAATGGCAACTATATTAAAAGAAATTATTAAAACATTACCAGAAAATAAAGTTTCTGATGCAGCATTTGAAGCTGCAAACATTGTTCTTTATACTAAAGATAAAGATTACTTCCTTGATAATAAAGGAACTATCAGAGCTGCAGTAAAACAGTTCAAGAAAAGAATTGAAGTTCGCCCAGATCCATCAATGTGTATGGAAATGGAAAAAGCAGAAGCATTAATCAAGAAAATCATCCCAAAAGAAGCTGGGGCATCTGAATTTATTTTCGACCCACCTAGATCTCAAGTTATTATTCATGCTGAAAAACCAGGAGTTGTTATTGGTAAAAGTGGAGAAGTTCTTAAAGAAATTAGAGAGAAAACAATGTGGGTTCCACATATTAAAAGAATTCCGCCGATTAGATCAAAATTAATTGAAAGTATTCGTTCAGTTCTTTACGAAAATGCTGATTACCGTAAAAAGTTTTTAGATAAAACTGGCCATAGAATTTATGATGGGTGGTTAAGAGAAAAGAAACATGAATGGGTAAGATTAAGTTTCTTAGGAGCAGCACGACAAGTGGGAAGAACTTGCTTATTATTGCAAACTCCTGAATCTAGAATTTTATTAGATTGTGGTATTGATCCTAGTCAGGATGGACCTGAAAGTTATCCTTACTTAGATGCGCCAGAGTTTAATATTGCTGATATTGATGCAGTTATTGTTTCCCATTCACACTTAGACCATTGTGGGTTAATCCCTTACTTGTTTAAGTATGGTTATGTGGGACCAGTTTATTGTACTCTGCCTACAAGAGATGTTATGTCTCTACTGCAGTTAGATATGATTAAAATTCAACGGTTTGAGGGCAAGGATCCGATTTACACTAGCGAAGACGTTAGAAACACAGTTCTTCATACTATTACAGTAGATTATGATGAAGTAACAGATGTAACTCCAGACATAAGACTAACTATGTACAATTCAGGACATATTTTGGGTGGGTCAATAATTCATCTAAATATTGGAAATGGGTTACATAACTTAGTCTTTACTGGAGATTTAAAATATGGCCGAACTAATGTTTTAGAAGCGGCACACACACAATTTCCAAGAGTAGAAACTTTAATTATTGAATCCACTTATGGTGGAAAAGATAATGTGATGAACGAAGCAGAAGCTGATGATTATATGACTAAAATTGTTAAGGAAACGTTTGAGCGTGGTGGTAAAGTACTTATGCCCGTTCTTGGATCTGGAAGAGCTCAAGAAGTAATGATTATAGTTGAGAGATTAATGAGAGAAAAGAAAATTCCAAATGTGCCAGTTTACCTTGATGGTATGTTATGGGACATTACTGCAATTCATACAGCGTATCCAGAATTTCTTAACAGAAACATTAGACAACAGATCTTCCATAAAGAAAATAATCCTTTCTTATCTCCAATATTTAAAAGAGTAGGATCACATAAAGAACGACAACAAATCATTCTTGAAGAAGGACCTTGTTTAATCTTAGCTACATCTGGTATGTTAGCAGGCGGACCTTCAGTTGAATATTTAAAGAATCTTTGTAGTGGAGAAAAACACTCTTTAATCTTTTCTTGTTACCAACCACCCGGAAGTATGGGCCATAGAATTAGAGAAGGAGAAACTGAGATCGTTACAAGAGAAAATGGCAAACAGCAAGTTCTTAAGATTAAAATGGACGTGCATAAAGTAGAGATCACTAACCATTCTGATAGAAAACAGTTGATGAATTATATCAAAAGATGTAATCCAAATCCAAGAAAGGTTATTGTTATGCATGGAGAAGCCTCCAGATGTTTAGACCTAGCAAGTTCAGTACATAAACAGTATCGGGTAGAAACAACTGCACCTAAGAATCTTGAAACTATTAGGATAAAGTAGGTAACAAGCTAAAGTATACTTGCGCCAATGGAGGGACAATTTTTTCTTTAAAGAAAAAATTAATAAGTCCCGTGCCCAAGTATACTACATTTTTATTCTAAACAAGAAGTTTTATAAAACACTTTATTATTTTCTTTCTTATTGCCAACGTCGCATAATCCGGTACTTTGTGCAAGAGCTTGTTTACATAAAGCGGAAAATTGCGCTGGTCTTGAAAACCAGTCCCTTTGGGATTCCCGGTTCAAATCCGGGCGTTGGCGCTTTTATTTCTTTTCGTAATGGACCTTACCAGTATCCATGTCAACTTTATTAACTAATGATCCTGAGAATAAAGATCGAAAAGTTTCTCTTGCAACAGCATCAACTAAACCCCGGGCATGATAACCCTCACAACTATGATTAACCAATTTAGCACCAGAATCAAATAATTCTTCTGCCTGAGGAGTATTTCCATATTTGCTCAGTACACGAGTTTTAAGCTTCAAAGCTTCAGCAGTTGCTTCTTCTGAATAAGCCCCCACAATTCTTAAACTTTCAACGTCAATAACTCCAATGCCATTACGAGAAGATGTTCTTATAATCTCTCTATCCCTAGAAAGTGAGTTAACATAACCTTCCCGTGGAAGCAAGAAAAAGTGTCTTAATTGGGGATCTCCATGTAATACTCCTTCTCTTTGAAATACTTCAGATAATGCCCCCATTAAATAAGCAACACGATCCTCTACTCTTACAGCTTCACCATTTACAGAAAATGCCTTTTCTTTTGGTTTATGAAGTTGACTTAAAGAAACACCTGGGCAAAGAAACTGTCTTAACTTAGAATGTAATGAATCATCCCGACCTTCAACACCATATTCAAGTCCAATAGATTGAGGACTATAAAATGTAAAGTCTTGATCCCTGAATAAAGAATCATATTGATGCAATAATTCTGAGAAAAAAATTGTAGCATAAGCCTCAAAGATAGTAAAATTTAATCTTCTGATTTTTGTTTTTTCAATAATTCCTGAAGAAGGAAATATTTCAATCTCACTACTTTTATCTTTCTCAACATTCCAATCTCCGCCAGTAGTAAGTTCAAGATCTAATCCTTTAATTTCTGTGCCGAAAACATGTCGAGGTTTTGCCATATTCATCAATACACAAACTAAGCTTATAAACCTTTCGTTTATTTTGTTACTGGTTAGTAGTCACATTAAAGAAGACCACAAACCATCTTAATATAACAATACAAACAAACTAAGAAACAATAGAATTAAACATCAACCATTTCAATCTCAATATTAAGATTTTCAGGAATAGGTACTCTCATAACTAATCTAAGTGTTCTTTCATCAGCAGAGATATCAACTAATCTTTTATGAACACGCATTTCGTAACGTTCCCAGGAAGCTTTTCCATCTCCGCAAGGACCTTTTCGAGTAGAAACTTTTAATTTTTTTGTTGGTAATGGAATAGGACCACGTAAATCAACACCAGTCTTATCAGCAATATCTTTAATATCGCTACAGATCTGATTGATCTTACTAATATCGGTACTTACTAATTTTATTCTTGCTCTTTGTGCCATATTTTTTCCGTTGGGACATGATAAATATTTTTACCATGCTTTTATTAACCAGATTTCTGGGTCTTTATAAGTGTTTTGGTCGCCTTTCAAAAAATAAAAAAGGGAAATAAAAAAATAACGAATTACTTAGCGTTCAAGTCTTTCTTAGTTAAGTCCATACACATACCAGCCGCTACGGTTACACCGGAATCTCTAATAGCAAACCGAGACATCTGTGGAATTTCGGAGTTCTTCTCTATTACTAGAGGTTGAACAGGCCTTAATCTTACGATTGCAGCATCTCCGTTTCTTAGGATGTCTTTGTTCTCAGTTACTTCATTACCAGTTGCAGGATCCATTTTCTTAATGATTTCTACAAATTGGCAAGCAATCTGAGCAGTGTGAATGTGGAATACAGGAGTGTATCCTACAGTTACAACACTTGGATGAGACATAATTACTACTTGTGCAGTAAACTCAGTTACAACTGATGGTACGTTATCAGCATGTCCTAATACGTCTCCTCTTGCAATGTCTTTCTTACCGATACCTCTAACGTTAAATCCAATATTGTCTCCAGGTCCAGCTTCTTTAACTTGCTCGTGATGCATCTCGATTGTTTTACATTCACCAGTAATTCCTTTACCTTCTCTTCCAGGTACAACAGTAACTTTATCACCAATCTTCATTACACCAGTTTCAATTCTTCCAACAGGTACAACTCCAATTCCAGTAATGTTATAAACATCTTGGATAGGTAGTCTTAATGGTAAGCTAGTAGGTTTTTGAGGAACATCAAACTTGTTGATTGCGTCTAATAAGTTATCTCCTGTCCACCAAGGCATTTTCTCAGTTTTCTTTGCAATATTGTCTCCAGGTAAGGAAGCAATAGGTAAGAATCTTAACTTGTCTACTGGCCATCCTGCTTGAGCAGCGTTTTTCTTAACTTCTTCAACAACTTCGTTGTATCTTGTTTCACTCCAGTCTACACCAGAAATGTCCATTTTGTTAACAGCAATAACCATTTGTCCTACTCCAAAGATCTTGGATAATTTCAAATGCTCGATAG
>Ga0233437_1000904_pt1 | contig 60189 bp, 67 predicted proteins | sample SI_122_August201_FD_182714 | JGI IMG/M metagenome (GOLD analysis project Ga0233437, IMG submission 182714) | Seawater microbial communities from Saanich Inlet, British Columbia, Canada - SI_122_August2016_200_MG | ecosystem: Environmental > Aquatic > Marine > Inlet | place: Canada: British...
AAAAATTAGTCATTTGCAAAATTTCTAAATTTTTTATTGAATGTAACAACAATCTCATTCGCTCTATTGAATGTCTTTCTTAAAAGTCTTTAAACCCTTGTTTTTAGCTTTTTTAAGTAAATAAAGCTTGTTGAGCATCAAGAATTGTTTAAAAAATTATAAGATTAGACACAGTTTGCATTATTTTCATTTGAAAATCATTCATTCGTAAAATTTGCCAAATTTTAGATGTTTAATAATTGGTCAATCATCACTCTCAGCTTGCGAATGAGACTAAATATCACTCTAAAAATATTGTAATTGTGTAAGATGTTATTAATCAAAAAATTACAAAAATGGAATGTAAAGTGTTCTTAGGCAACAGTCCTAGAGAAAAGTTATTAAAGCTTTACCTGGAGCAATAAACTATGAGTAAGGCTTTTTTAAAATGGTTTAAATATTCAGTGGCATTTGGCGCTGTGATTTTTGCTGTGTATGTGAATGAGCTTGATAATAGAGTTAAGGCGGAATTTTCTAAGCCGGAAAAACCTAATTTGTTGAGTTATGAGCAGCAGTCAAAAGTTGTTATTAATATGCTGCTGATCACCGAAGATCAATCATTTTTTAATCACCCTGGGGTAGATTTTAAGGAGATCGTTCGAGTATTAAGAGATTACATGTTTAATGATAAGCCACTTCGAGGTGCCAGCACAATCACTCAGCAATTAATCAAAAATTCATTATTAACTCGAGAGCGAACGGTTAATCGCAAGTTTAAAGAGGCTTTAATGGCGCTATTGTTGGAGCTGTCTTTTGATAAAGAATTTATTTTAAACCGCTACATAAATAATGTGTATCTGGGGCAAAAGGGTGCTCAGTCGGTGCGTGGATTTACAAATGCAGCGCAATTTTATTTTAATAAAAAAATTGCATTATTAAGTCTTGAGGAGGTAGCCACTTTGGTGGCTTTGGTCAAAGGGCCGAGTTATTATCATCCTCTAAAGCATTCTCAAAGATTAGCAAAGCGTAGGCAGTTGGTTTTGCGCTTATACAATAAATATGAAAAGATTGTAAAATAGCCCTATGAAAAATATTCTAGCAATTGATACTTGTACAGAAGTTTGCTCTGTTAGCCTTTATGCTAGCGGCAAGCAGACTTCACGATTTTTAAAAGATGTGGCCAAAAGCTCTGGTCTAATTTTGCCGTTATGTGATGAGGTGTTTGATGAAATGGGGCTTAGTGTTGCAGATTTGGATTTGATTGTTTACACCAAGGGTCCGGGTGCTTTTACCGGTGTACGCATGTGCGTGAGTGTGGTGCAGGGCATGTCTTTGGCTTATGATATTTCTACTTTGGGTTTTTCTACGCTTGAGGTAGTGGGCTACGGTGCTAGCAAAAAATATGGAAAAAACAACATCGCAATTGCGCTAGATGCACGGATGAATGAAGTTTATTGGGGGCTCTACAAGCAAGGTGTTTTTTCCCATGAAGCACTATGTAAGCCGAATGAAGTGCCACAGCTTGGCGATGAATATATTGGCGTGGGTACGGGTTGGGGTGCGTACAAAGAGGCATTGGCAGAGGCCAGCGGAATAACTCAGCATCTTTCTGATTTTTATCCAAAATCTGAAAACTTAATTGAGTTGGCGTTAACCCATGTTAACGAAAATGGGGTATTTGATGATAAATTACCATTACCAACTTATTTACGTAACAACGTGGCACAAAAATCCTTAAAATAATTCTCAAATTTTAATTATTAATTATTATGTGGAAATGGATTCAGGCGTTTGCCTCCCCTAAGAATTTCTATCAAATCAGCGCCAAGATGATCCCCTGGTTTTTGTATCCTTTTATTATCATCACTTTAGTGGGTTTGTATTGGGGTTTGGTAATTGCACCTGCTGATTATCAGCAAGGTGAAAGCTACCGCATTATGTATGTCCATGTGCCTTCTGCTTGGATGAGTATGTTTATTTATTTAGTGATGGCAATTTCTGGTGGAATTGGCCTTATTTGGCAAATTAAGCTAGCCAGTGTTGTTGCTAAAGTTTCCGCACCAATTGGTGCATCGTTTACTTTTTTAGCCTTAGTGACAGGCGCTGTATGGGGCAAGCCCATGTGGGGCACTTGGTGGGTTTGGGATGCACGACTTACTTCTGAACTTATTTTGTTGTTCTTATACTTGGCTTATATGTCACTTAATAATGCCTTTGATAATCCAAAAACTGCAGCAAAAGCCAGCTCAATCTTGGCCATTGTTGGATTGATTAACATTCCCATTATTCATTATTCGGTAACTTGGTGGAACACCTTGCACCAAGGCGCGTCTGTTAGCTCCATTGAAAAAATTTCCCAGCCTGCGATTCATGCTGATATGTTAATGCCGTTAGTATTAATGGGTATTGCTTTTAAGCTCCTATACGGTGCACTAATGTTGATGCGAGCGCGAGATGAGGTGCTTATTCAAGAGCAAAATTCTGGCTGGGTGAAAAAGATAATTATGGAGAATGACTAATGACACTGGCAGAATACTTTTCATTCTTACCTTATGGTAAGTATGCGTTTTATATTTGGTTTTCATATTTGGTTACTTTAATCGTGATTGGTGGTTTGTTCTTAAGAACAAAAACCATACATAACAGCACCATTAAGCAATTACGTATTAAATATTCAAGGAGTTAGCAAATATGACAAAAAGACAAAATAGAATGGTTTTGGTTGCCATGCTGGTTGCTGGTATTAGCTTGGCTGGGTATTTTGGCCTTAAAGCTTTTAATGAAAATTTACTTTATTTCTTCTCACCTACGGATGTGGTTGAAAATAAAGCGCCACAAGGTAAAAGCTTCCGTCTAGGTGGGTTGGTTGCCATGCAGAGTGTTAAGCGTGACGGCATTAAAGTTAGCTTTGATGTGACTGATCATAAAAATACATTCACCGTTAAATATGAAGGCATCTTGCCAGACTTATTTAGAGAAGGGCAAGGTATTATCACCACAGGATCTTTAGTAGACGGCACTTTTATAGCAACAGAAGTACTTGCCAAGCATGATGAAAACTACATGCCACCAGAAGTCGCCGATGCCTTGGAAAAGGCTAAGAAGTAAATATGGGTAAATTTCTGCCTTTGGTTGCTTTTATTGTTTTAGCTTGGTTTTTGTACGATGGACTAGGACGCGACACTAAAAAACTCCCTTCACCGCTTATTGGCAAACCGTTTCCTAATTTGGAGGTAGAGGATTTTAATACTTATAAACACTACACAACCCAATCTCAGTTAACAGGGAATGTAACCTTGGTGAATGTTTGGGCTTCGTGGTGTGTTACTTGCCGAGCTGAGCATCGAATGCTAATGGAGATTGCTAAAACAGACTCCGTGCAAATGCTTGGTATTAATTACAAAGATACGCGCAAAGAGGGGCAAGTGTTTTTAGATCGACTGGGCAACCCATATGAAAAAATTGTTTTTGATCAGACGGGAAAGCTTGGTTTGGAGCTAGGTGTCTATGCAACGCCTGAAACATTTATTGTTGATAGGCAGGGAATCATCCGTGATAAGCGCATTGGACAGCTTACGCCACAAATTTGGAAAGAGCGTTTTTTGCCGTTAATTCAACAACTTAAAATATCAGCAAAAACTAATACACAGGGCTAGTTATTTTTTTTTAAAAATACGTTGACAGTATGGGTATTTAATGGATAATTCATTCAAAGCATTTTTACAAAAGCTTAACAAATTTCAATCTTGAAATATAATTTACGAAACAGGAGAATAAGTAATGAATAAGTCAGATTTAGTAGCAGCAATTGCAGAGACTTCAGGTTTAACAAAAGCAGATGCGGCTCGCGCATTAGATGCAACAACTGGTGCAATCACTTCAGCATTATCAGCTGGTGATAGCGTAGCGATCACAGGTTTTGGTAGCTTCCTAGTTAGAGATCGTGCAGCACGCACAGGTCGTAACCCACAAACAGGTGCAGCGATTCAAATCAAAGCATCTAAAGTACCTGCATTTAAAGCAGGTAAATTACTTAAAGAATCAGTTAACTCTTAAGATTTTTTCAGTATAATATGCCCGGTGCTTAATCTTAAGTGTTGGGCATATGTTTTTTTGGGCGATTAGCTCAGTTGGTAGAGCGTCGCCCTTACAAGGCGAATGTCACAAGTTCAAGTCTTGTATCGCCCACCAAAAAAACATTTCGGTCCGGTAGCTCAGCTGGTTAGAGTGCCTGCCTGTCACGCAGGATGTCGAGGGTTCAAATCCCTTCCGGATCGCCATATTTATTGCGTTTTTCGCAAAACTAAAAGGTAGCCATTGGCTACCTTTTTTTTATTCTAAATTTTCAATAGTTAAGTCGCCTTATGTGCAAGGTTACAAGGCTCAAAATTGATATTTTTTTCTTAACAACACTACTTTTAAAAATAATATTTTTAAGATATCTAAAAACACCTTTTTATTTGGTAAACGTTTTCGTTTATAATCTTTGTTTTTATTATCTAATTTTGCCTTTTTTAACTTTTAAGGGTTAATTTATTAAACATTATGCTAAGTTCAATTAAAAACAAAACCAAGGGCTGGGTAGCCTATCTTATTGTTGGTTTAATCACCATTCCTTTTGCTCTATTTGGAATTAATGAGTACTTTACGGGCGCTTCTAATATTGTTGTCGCTTCTGTTGATGAACAAGAGATTTCAAAAGAAGAGTTTTTGACTGAGTTTAATCCGCAAAAAAGACGTCTACAGCAAAAACTAGCTGAAAAATATAACACGGATTTTGATACTGTTTTAAAACAATCGATCATCAACCAAATGATTGACAGACGCTTACTAGATCAGTTAGCTGAGCGCATGTCACACGCAACAAGCAATTCTGAGCTAAATGCTATCATTCAAACGAATGAGTTATTCCAGGATCAGGGGCGATTTTCATTGGAAAAATATAAAAACTTGCTAAGATTAAATGGCTATAGCGCAAGCCAGTACGAATCTATTAGAGCAAAAGAGCTAACTCAAAATCAAATCAAATACAACCTGCTTGATTCTGCATTTATGTTGCCTTCGCAACTTGAAAAGCTACAAAATCTAAACGACCAGCAAAGAGAATTTTCTTACATTAAATTAGCTGCCGATGATTACACAGCCAAAGTTAATGTTGATGAAAAAAGCGTTAAGGACTATTATCAAAATCAGAAAGAGTCGTTCTTTGCACCCGAGCAGGCAAAAATTGAATTTGTTGAGCTTTCTTTAGCTGAGGTGGCTAAGAGTATCGATGTAACGGATGATGAGCTATTTAATTTTTATGAAGATGATCAGGCTCGCTTTACAACCGAAGAGGAGCGTCAAGCACAGCATATACTGCTAGAAACAAAAGAGATGGCAGATGAGGTGCTAGCTCTGCTTGATGCAGGTGGCGATTTTTCAAAATTAGCAGCGCAATATTCACAAGACACTGGCTCAAAAGATACAGGTGGTGATTTAGGTGTGTTTGGTCGTGGTGTTATGGTTGATGCATTTGAAAAGAGCGCTTTCGCCCTGCAAGAGGGTCAAGTAAGTGGCGCGATTAAATCTGAGTTTGGCTACCATATTATTAAGCTTAATAAAATTCAAGCTGGATCTGTTAAACCTTTTGAGAGTGTTAAGTCTGAATTAACAAAGCTTTATACGCAAGCCCAGGCTCAAAAAAATCTTTATAATTTAACTGAACAATTGGCCAATTTGGCTTATGAGGCTAGTCTTGAAGAAGTGGCGAGTCAAATGGCATTAAAGGTGAGTGTCAGTGAATTTTTTGACAGGAAAGACACTAAGCTTGACGCAAAAATGCTCGCAGCAGCGTTTAGTGATGTCGTGCTAAATAAGGGTGATAATTCTGAAGTTTTAGAGCTTGATCAAGATCGTTTTGTTGTGCTGCGTCTTAAGCAAAAATTACCACAGCGTCAAAAAACATTCGAAGAAGTTAAAGGTGAGATCAATACTCATTTAACCCGTTTACTGGCAAAAACCTTTGTTGATAATATTGCTGCTCAAATCGTCAAATATTCTGAATCTGGAGATGATAAATCTGTGAGTCAATTAATGGATAAAAATTCACTTAAATGGACTACGCTTGGCTGGGTTAAGCGTGACACTAAAAAGGCGGACATTTCAATTGTTAACAAGGCATTTTCTTTGTCAAAGCCAAAATCTGGGTCGGTATTTAGTGCGCAAAGTCTAGATAGAAGAAATTCTGTGGTTATTAATTTAACTGGTGTAAAGGTTTCTAATTCAAAAACTTCTCAGGATAATCTCGAAACTGTACTATTGGGCTTTGAATCTAATGAGGTTTTTGTAAATATTTTGCAAACACTACGTGCTCAAGCTGAAATCAAGGTGTTTAATTCAAATCTATAGCTTTTTCTTGACCCTATAGTGGTCTAGATAATTATTGAGTGTGTTATCCTTGTATTATTTTAACTAATACAAGGTGTTGCTATGTCGCTTAGATTTATACAAACCACTCTATTTAGTCTTGTTATTTTTTCTAGCTGTGCTTATTCGCTTGTCATTCCCTCGCCTCTGGTTAGTGCCGACTGGTTAAGTGAAAATCTTGACCAGGTTGTTGTTTTGGATGTGCGTAAAGATCTGGCTAGTTTTTCTGAGCAGGGCCATATTCCTAATGCTAATCTGGTTAACACTAAAAAAGTTAGAGTAACTCGTATTATTGATGGTGTCGAGCTCACTCGTATGCGCCCTGATCAAGCTAATTTCGAGCGTTTTATGTCTGCACATGGCGTGAGCAATGACACTATTGTAGTGGTTACTCACCAGGGTAGGACACCGGGTGATGTGGCAGGTGCGGCTCGATTGTATTGGCAAATGAAATATTATGGTTTTGAGCAAGTAGCCTTGTTAGATGGGGGTAACGCCGCTTGGACTGAAAGCATGGAAGAGCTCACTACTAACTCATCCGAAATCATTCCCGGACGATTAACCAATCTGAGCAGTACTAATGAAAAAATACTGGCCACTATTGAGCAGGTTAAGTTGGCCATCACTAGCCAAGCTGTTCAGTTGGTTGATACTCGGAGTTTGCGTTTTCACGTTGGCTTGGATAGTCGCAAGTATGTATATGATTTAGGTCATATTCCCACATCGAAAGTCTTTCCTTATAAGTTTTTACATCCTGGCAAGGGGGTAATGAGCTTCCCGAACAAACAACAAATTAAATCTCGATTTGAGGCGCTTAATATTGATCCAAATGCACAGATTATTTTGTATTGTAATAGTGCTTATGAGTGCTCGTCGGTTTGGTTTAGTTTGCACGAAATTTTTGGCAATCACCAGGTTCGGGTGTATGATGGTTCATTGCATCAATGGACAAAAGATGCTACCAATCCAATGACAATTAATCTAGCAAAATAAATCCACCTTTTCTTGATGTGGGTCAATCTTTTTATTGGCTTGACATATTAGACTATGCTTATAAAAAAATAAAGTGAGAAAACAGTGAAATCAAAAATATTATTAGTTGTTTTATTTCTGCCCTGGTTGAGCTTTGCAGGCGGACAAGAAATCTATTCTGAAAATTGTGAAAAGTGTCATGGCTTTTCTCAACAAGGATCTTTAGGTTTGCCATTGTATCGCTCAACGGTTGCGAATCATTCTGATAGCTACCTTAAAAAAACCATTGAGTATGGCCGCCCTGGAAGAATCATGCCAGGCTTTAAACTCTCCAACGCTCAAACGGTTAAGTTAATTCGTTTTTTACGTGCAGGCGTTAAGGCTCCACAATATAGTAAAGAGCCTATTGTTGGCGATGTTGAAGCGGGTAAGTACACTTATGAGCAATATTGCCAAAGGTGTCATGGCAAGCAATTACAAGGCGGTGAAGGAACGGGTAAGAACTTCTCATGGCAGAAAGATCGAGATGTTTCTCCTCCTGCATTGTCCAATCAAGGTTTTTTGCATGCAGCTGAAGATCAAATGATTAAGCACATTATTATGAAAGGCATTAAAGATACAGAAATGATGTCGTTTGAAAAGGAATTTAATTTCACCGATCAAATGGCGAATGATTTGGTGGCTTATATTCGCTCACATCAACAATCATCAGTCTTTAGTGATACACCCAAAGCTGTTGAGGATGAAGAGCCGCTAGTATTTGTTTATCAATCTCAACATGATCTTAACACTACGGTTGAAAAATTAAGAGATTCTGCCGCTGCTTATAATTTTAGAGTGTATCCAACCAGAACTTTATTTGAAGGTCTGGGAGATGCTACAGAAGATAATAAAAAGCAAATGGTTGTTAGGTTTTGTAATTTTAAAAATATGCAAAAATTCCTAAAACTCGATCCAAGGCTCGGCGTTATGCTGCCTTGTAGAGCGACAGTGGTTGAAAACAATCAGGGGGAAGTGCATATATATTTAGAAAATTACGTGCATGCAATTAAACGTTTTAACAATGAACAAATTTCAATTGATGCCAAAGACTTGATTGATAGTATGAAAGAAATGGTTGAGGAGGCGGTATGGTAGTTAGAGTTTTTGCTTTATGTGTACTAATGTTTGCATCAGTTGCTTCAGCTGGGCACAATGAATTATTGATTGAGCGTGTTAACGCTAAGTTTTCCTATACTTGGCTTGCACTGGATAAAACCATCAAGGCCAATGGCTATAAAGCTGCATATCTTCAGCGTTGTGACTTCGCCTTAAATGAGCGCCATTACAAATCAGATAAATATCGTATTTTATTTTTTGGCCAATATGATGAGATGAAGCGGATGAGTGCAAAATACCCTAAATTGTCACCGTTTTTCCCATTAAAAATAACAGTTATGGAAGAGGGTAAGCATACCTTGATCATTGCTGCACCGCCAATAACCTTGCTGCCATTGGTTAAGACTGACGAGGATAGAATGCTGATCTTCCGTTGGAATGAAGATATGAAAAATATCTTAAAACAGGTTAAAAACCAGTACAAATAAACATAAAAAAAGCCTTGAAAATTCAAGGCTTTTTTGTTTCTTTTAGGAAAAAATCTGGTGATTATTCCGGGCCTTTGTCGTAAAAGCTGTAACCTGAGTCAATATAAGTAACTTCACCGGTAATACCAGAAGCTAAGTCAGAGCATAAAAATGCTGCCGCATTGCCAACTTCTTCTGTAGTGACGGTACGTTTGAGTGCTGAGGAGTCTGCAGCATAATCTAGTAATTTACCAAAATCTTTAATGCCTGAAGCAGCCAAGGTTTTGATTGGTCCAGCAGAAACTGCATTAACACGAATGCCACGCTCAGGACCCATAGCAGCAGCCATATAACGAACATTTGCCTCAAGTGATGCCTTAGCAACACCCATTACGTTGTAATTTGGAATAGCGCGGATTGCACCTAGGTAGCTAACTGTTAGTAGGGCACCATTGTCATTAAGCATCGGTGAGGCGTATTTAGCTAGAGCAGTAAAGCTGTATGAGCTAATATCATGCGCGGCGCTAAAGTTTTCACGTGTGGTTACTTCAACATAGTTGCCACTGAGGGCTTCACGTGGTGCAAAGGCAACCGAATGAACAACAATATCAAAATTGTCCCAATGCTGTTTAAGTTCAGTAAAGGTTTTTTCAATGCCTTCATCGGTTGCCACGTCACATTCAATCACAATATTAGAGTTACAGATTTCAGCGCACTTATCAACGCGTTTTTTTAATTTTTCATTCTGATAGGTAAGTGCAATCTCACACCCTTGTTTTGCCATTGCTTCGGCGATACCCCATGCAATTGAGCGATTAGAGGCAACGCCTACAACCAATGCTTTCTTTCCAGTCATAAAACCCATAGAAACTCCAATATGTCATTAATAAAAAACAAATTATAACCTACACAGCACCTATAATATCAACCTGTTAATGTAATTCTTGGTTTGTAAATGCTAGATATTTTTCTAACCCCAATTCGCGCTTTTAGAATGCGTTATATCCCGCTTTTATTAATATACTTCTCGTATGGTAGTGGTATAGCATTTACAGCGATTGCTGTAAATTTTTGGGTAAAAGATACGCTGGATATGACAGCATCAGATTTAGCCGAGCTAGGTATTTGGCTAGGTGTGCCGTGGACAGTTAAAATGATTTTTGGATCATTGGTTGATAGTGTCAATATCTTTGGATCTAATCGAAAATCCTATGTTTATATTGGTGCAGTGCTGATTACGATTAGCTCGTTGATGATGATCGCCGTGGTGGGTGATTATGCAATTGTTGAGGGTTATTCCAAGAAAGGTGTTTATATTTTTGCTAGTGTAATAGCAGTTGTTGGCTTTGTAATGCAAGACGTGGTGGCTGACACCATGACCACTGAGGTGATTGATAAAAATCAATCACAAGAAGAAATCAATCAAGAATTGGCCACCATTCAAGTGTTGGCGCGTCTTTCTTTGGGCTTTGCTATTTTTATCACTGGCTGGATTGGTGGTGAGTTGGCTGATGTGTTTAAGGATAACCGTGAAGTGGTTTTCCAGATTGCGCTATTTGTGCCATTGCTATCAATTTTGGGTGTGACTTTGGTTAATTTAAACCCTGTGCCAGTCTCCCCGGTTAATAAACACATCTTATTTGGCGGTTTGTTATTTGCTGTATTTGTGGTGAGCATGGGTTATAACGATGTGCCTTATTCCCAAGAGATTGTCTTTGTAATTTCGTTGTCGGTGGTGCTGTATTTCCTTTCAGAGTTGATTGATGATTTAGATGCAAATACTATTCGTCATATAAAAATGGCGATGATTATCATTTTTGTTTATCGAGCAATGCCATCGGTTGGCGCTGGTTTAAGCTGGTGGCAGATTGATATTTTAGGTTTTGATGAGTCTTTCTTTGCCAAATTATCCGCCATTGGCGGCGGTATTGCGCTAGCCGGTATGTGGTTCTCAGCCAAATTTATCATCAAGCGTGATATTGCCGAAGTGCTAATCTTCTTAACCATTATTGGCACGCTGTTGTCGATGCCAATTGTGGCGATGTATTATGACATTCACACCATGCTTGGCTTTGATGCGCGAACAGTAGCCCTGGTGGATACAGCAATGGCCTCCCCATTTGATTATATCGCTCAGGTGCTAATGCTAACACTAGTGGCTATTTATGCGCCCGAAGGTAAAAAAGGCACTTGGTTTGCACTCATGGCCAGCTTGATGAATATTGCACTTTCTGCAGGCGGCTTGTTCACAAAATATTTAAATAAGGTGTTTGTGGTAAGTCGTGAAATAGTGACTGATGGTGTGGTAACCACCGCGCAAAACTACACCGAGTTAGGTAGTTTGCTTTGGGTGGTGATTGTTATTGGTTTTGTAGTGCCTATTGTTACTATTATTAAATACAACCCTAATAAAGCATGACTCACGCTAAATGGTATTTTTTGGTTTTATTATTGATTATTGTTGATCAATTAAGCAAGCTACTTGTCTATGGCTATTTAAAGCCGAATGAATCACTAGAAGTCACTTCTTTTTTAAGTTTTTCTCATGTGCATAACTATGGCGCTGCATTTAGTTTTTTGGCTAATGAAGATGGTTGGCAGCAGTATTTCCTAGTCATGGTGTCATCTATTGCTAGTTTGGCTATTGCTATTTGGATGGCAAAAACAACCAAACAACAAGTGTTTAAACTTCTGGCGTTAAGCTTAATATTATCTGGCGCAGTGGGTAATTTGATTGATCGGGCAGCTCTTGGTTTTGTTATCGATTTTATCGATTTTCATTATCAGACGTTTTATTTCCCAGTATTTAATGTGGCTGATATGGCGATAAGTGCGGGTGTTGTTTTGTTGATTTTGACTGATTTAAAAAATAACAAAAGGTCGAATAATGAGTGATTGCTTGGTAATTGGTGGTGGTGTCATTGGTATGATGACAGCGCGTTCGCTCGCACTTGCTGGCGCCAAAGTCACTTTGCTTGACCAACAGCAATGTGCACAAGAATCCTCTTGGGCTGGTGGCGGTATTATTTCACCGCTCTATCCCTGGAAATATGACGATTTAACCAATGAATTAAGCATTGCCTCTCAAGTAGTTTATGAACAGCTTTGCGACCAAATCCTTGAAGATACAGGGCTTGATCCTGAATATTTAAAATCAGGGTTGTTGATGATGGATGAGTTTAATACGCCTGAAGCAAAAATCTGGATGCAAAAATACCGTCTAGATTATCAACCTCATGCTCGAGGTGCTTTGTTTGCTGATATTGCCCAAGTGCGCAACCCAAGGTTATTAAAAGCACTTAAAGCAGATATTATCAATAAAGGCGTTACTATTATTGAGCAAACGAGGGTTGAAGGATTATTAAGCTCGAATGGTTATGCAACTGGGGTTAAAACCAATCAACAAGACTATTTATCTGATTATATTGTGGTTTGCTCAGGCGCTTGGAGTTCAGAGTGGCTCTCGCTTAAGGAGAGGGTGTTTCCAATGAAAGGACAAATGATTGTGCTTAAGTCTGATCCATCAGTGGTTACAAATATTGTACTTGACCAGGGTCGATATATTATTCCAAGAAAAGATGGGCGTATACTTGTTGGATCAACCATGCAAAATGTTGGCTTTGATCGATCTACTGATGAACAAACCCGCCAAGATTTGCATGATTTCGCCTCTCAGAGATTTGAAGTGTTGGCAAAATCTAAGGTGGAGTGCCATTGGTCAGGATTCCGCCCAGCGAGCAAGTCTTCCAAAGTAATGCTGGGAAGGTATGATCAATTTAACAATGTTTATCTAAATACTGGCCATTTTCGTAATGGCTTAAATATGGCACCAGAAAGTGCCAAAAGAATTACTCAACTAATTACTCATGAAATTTAGCTTTATATTTTTTATATTAATAATCACTACAAATGCTGCAAATGCACAGTTGTTTAAAGTGTCTGATCAGGGCAATATATTAAATCAAAAAAATCTTGATCATCGCTGTGTGTTGGATGACCGATCAAAATTAGTTTGGGAAGTTAAGTTAAAAGAAAAAGGCTTGCAAAACACCAATAATACTTACACCTGGTTTGATGGAAAAACTGGCACCAAAAATGGCGATTATTCGCACAATTGCCACTGGGCAGAAACTTGTAATACTCAATCCTATATCAAGCAGATTAATAAAATTAATCTTTGCAAGCAAACACAATGGCGCCTACCCACCGAGGCTGAGCTTAGAACGATATTGGTGTATGGCGATGAAGATCTGCTCATTAATCAAGCCTATTTTCCAAATACTCAGCTTAAATCCTATTGGAGCTCAAATCAAGTGAATACTCAAATCGCTGTTGATGTGCCATTTTTTTATGGTGGCTCAAAGAGTTCAGATAAATCATTTGATGCTTATATTCGTCTAGTGACAGATGCTAACTAGAGAATTTGACCAAGTCTTGCTGGAGTCATATTCAGAAGATATCCCCATTTTTTTAAAAAAAATTTATGCGGCACGCAGCGTTAGTGAGGCGCAATTATCGTTAGGTTTATCAAATTTACTCACCCCTAATTTTGACCAATTAGATCAAGCCTTATCAATACTTGAAAAAGCCTTGCTAGAGCAAAAAAATATTTTAATCATTGGTGACTTTGACTGCGACGGCGCAACTGCGTCGGTGGTGGCGGTTAAATCCCTGCGGTTGATGGGTGCTAAATATGTTGATTTTTTGGTACCCAATCGCTTTGAGCATGGCTACGGACTATCGCCTGAAATTGTCAGGTTAGCGATTAAAGAAAAGCAGCCCGATCTCATTATTACAGTTGACAATGGGATATCAAGCTTCGATGGCGCCAAGCTAGCCAAAGAAAACAATATTCAGGTTATCATCACTGATCATCATCTACCTAGTGAAAACCTGCCTGAGGCAGACGCTATTATTAATCCCAACCTTAAAGGTTGTGAATTTTTAAGTAAAAATCTAGCTGGCGTTGGTGTGTGTTTTTATCTATTTTCAGCGCTAAAAACTCATCTTAATAAAATACAATATTTTTCCAAGTATAGCATTCCATTGCCAGATCTGCGTACAGTGCTAGATTTAGTTGCACTGGGCACAGTGGCTGACGTGGTTAAGCTTGATCAAAATAATCGTATTTTGATCGATCAAGGTATTAAGCGTATTCAGGCCAAACAATGCACTCCTGGAATCTTAGCACTACTGGAAATCGCCAACAGGCAAGCGCAAACTTTACAAGCTAGCGATTTAGGCTTTGCCGTGGGCCCGCGTCTTAATGCGGCGGGGCGTTTGAGCGATATTTCTCGCGGTATTAAATGCTTATTAACGGATGATATGAATGATGCTAGGCGTTACGCTCAGGAGCTTGAAACATTCAACCAAAAACGCAAAGAAGAACAAACTCGCATTCAAGATGAAGCGCAAGCGATTGTTGACACTCAAGAAGTGGGTGAAGGCAAATTTGCCCTAAGTTTGTTTGATCCAAGCTGGCATGAAGGCATTGTTGGTATTGTAGCAGGCAAACTTAAAGAAGATTACCATTGCCCAGTGGCCGTGTTTGCAAAATCTGGCAATTTTCTCAAAGGCTCTATCCGTTCCATTCCTAGTGTGCATATTAAAGATTTACTGGATTTGGTTGATCGAAACAATCCTGGTTTAATTCTAAAATTTGGCGGTCATGCGATGGCAGCAGGGCTAAGCATTAAATTAGAAGAGTTTTACGCTTTCAAAAGAGCTTTTCACGATGCCATTAAAACGCACTTAAATAGTAAAATCCCAACAGTAGAATTATTAACCGATGGCGAGCTAGAGTCGTTTGACATTTCACTAAAAAATGCAGAAATTCTCAAACAAGCAGGACCTTGGGGGCAAGGGTTTGAGGAGCCTATCTTTTTTGGTGAGTTCGATGTAGTCGATCAAAAAGTCGTTGGCGAAAAACACTTGAAGTGTCGACTTAAGCTTAAGGGTGATGCTCAAGTGCATGATGCCATTGCTTTTTTTCAAGCACCGCTTGAATCAACCCGTGTCAAAGCGGCTTACAAGCTATCGATCAACATTTGGCGAGGCAATACATCCTTACAGCTCATGGTTGAGCAAATTAATCCTGCCTAATCAGACTTAAAATTTCCGAAATTACGTAAATCGCACTTTTGGTGTATTTTTTTTACTTAAAAAATCCAAATAATTCATATTTGATGTCTTAAATAACCATAAAAACACTTAATTTAAAGGTTTTTGATTGGTTTTTTCTTGAGCAGGCGTTCAAGTATTAGTAATCAAGAAAAATTTAGCAAATTTTGTTAATCACAGCATTCAGCCAATTTATAGATGTATTTGAGATTTAAAAACTGCCAAAATGATTGTAACAGGTGTATTAAATAACAACTTAAATGTTGATGATAGCAAGGTAAAATAGACGCTTTTATTTTTTGATATTTTTATCATGCCAATTATCACTCTTCCTGATGGAACTGAAAAATCTTTTGACCAAGCGTTAACTGTCTTTGAAGTGGCCAAGTCGATTGGCTCTGGGCTGGCAAAAGCCACCCTTGCAGGCAAGGTAGATGGCGAGATGGTAGATGCCTCTTACTTGATTGAGTCAGATGCGAGCGTTTCAATTATCACTGCAAAAGATGAAGAAGGCTTGGAAGTGATTCGTCATTCTACGGCACACCTTTTGGCACAAGCCACACAAATGCTTTATCCTGAGGCGCAAGTAACCATTGGCCCTGTTATTGATAATGGTTTCTTTTATGATTTTGCTTATAAAGATGGTTTTTCAGAAGGCGATCTAGCCAAGATTGAAAAAAACATGAAAAAATTGGTAAAGCAGAGTCTTAAGATTGAACGCTCTGAGATGAGTCGTGATGAAGCGGTTGAATTCTTTAAAGCTAAGGGCGAGCATTACAAGGCTGAGATTATTGAATCTATTCCTGCAGATCAAACACTGTCGCTTTATAAGCAAGGTGATTTTATTGATTTGTGTCGCGGTCCGCACGTGCCATCAACCTCAAGACTTAAAGCTTTCAAACTGATGAAGCTTGCCGGTGCCTATTGGCGTGGTGATAGTAACAATGAAATGTTGCAACGTGTTTACGGTACAGCGTGGGCAACTAAAGAAGATTTAGAGGCGCATCTTCACCGCTTAGAAGAAGCAGAAAAACGCGACCATCGAAAAATTGGAAAAACTCAAGATCTGTTTCATATGCAAGAAGAAGCGCCTGGCATGGTGTTTTGGCATGAGAAAGGCTGGACGTTGTATCAGATTGTTGAGCAATATATGCGTGTTGTATTTAGAGATAACGACTATAAAGAAGTGCACACGCCACAGCTAATTGACAGAACACTTTGGGAAAAGTCTGGCCACTGGGATAAGTTTGGTGATGCGATGTTTACTACGAATAGTGAAAATCGTGATTATGCGGTGAAGCCAATGAATTGCCCGGCACATATTCAGATTTATAACCAAGGCCTTAAGTCGTATAGAGATTTGCCACTGCGCTTAGCTGAGTTTGGATCTTGTCATCGTAACGAGCCATCAGGCACGCTTCACGGCATTATGCGTGTGCGTAATTTTGTACAGGATGATGGGCATATTTTTTGTCGTGCTGATCAGATTCAATCAGAAGTGTCAAACTTTATTGATTTAACTTTTGATGTTTACAAACATTTTGGTTTTGATAACGTTGATATTAAACTTTCAACTCGCCCTGAAAAGCGTGTGGGTTCGGATGAAGTTTGGGATCGAGCAGAAGCGGCACTTGCTGAAGCATTGGACGCTAAAGGTATTAAGTGGGATCTTCAAGAGGGAGAAGGTGCATTCTACGGCCCTAAAATTGAATTTGTACTTAAAGATTGCTTAGATCGTGAATGGCAGTGTGGCACTTTGCAGGTTGATTTCTCAATGCCAGAGCGCTTGGATGCAAATTATATTGCCCAAGATAATTCCAAACAAACACCCGTTATGTTGCACCGAGCAATTGTGGGTTCGCTAGAGCGATTTGTGGGAATTTTGATCGAACATTACGAAGGTGCATTTCCATCTTGGTTGGCGCCAATTCAGGCAGTTGTTTTAAATATTTCCGAAAAACAGCTTGATTTTGTTAAAGAAGTTAACAAAAAGTTAAAAAAACAAGGGCTTAGGGTGATTTCAGACTTGCGTAATGAGAAGATAGGCTTTAAAATACGCGAGCATTCCATGCAACGTTATCCGTATATTTTAGTGGCGGGTAAACGTGAAATGGAAAATAACGAAATTTCAGTACGCAAACGTGGTGGTGAGGACTTAGGTTCTATGTCAATTGAAGCGTTTGTAGAACTGGTACAAAAAGAAACAATAGAGGGATAATTATTAAAAAACCAAGTAATAAGAACAAAACTCGAGTTAACGATTATATTAGAGTTTCAGAAGTTCGATTAATTGACGAAAAAGGCGGACAAGTTGGTATTGTTGATACTAACGAGGCAAAGCAAAAAGCTAAAGAAGCAAACTTAGATTTAGTTGAGGTTTCTCCAAATGCGGAGCCGCCAGTTTGTAAGATCATGGATTTTGGTAAGTATCTTTATGAATTAAAGCAGCAAAAGAAAGAAGCTAAAAAGAAACAAAAGAAAACCCAAGTTAAAACCATTAAATATCGCCCAGGTACTGAAGAGGGTGACTACCAAATTAAATTTAGAAATTTGGTTAAATTTTTAGATAATGGTGATAAGGTTAAAGTAAGTATTTGGTTCCGTGGTCGTGAAATGCAACACAGAGAACTGGGCATGGAAATGCTCGACAGAATTGAGAAAGATACAGAAGAATTTGCCAATGTAGAACAAAAGGCAAAGATGGAGGGTCGCCAGCTAGGCATGATGCTGGCTCCCAAATCTAAGAAGAAGTAATGATGCGCTAAGTTATGCTGTTATTCAGCCTTGTTGTGCCTAGATGTACAACAAGTAATTGAATGACTTGTCTAGCTTAGTACCTTGTTACTCTTCAGTTTTATAATAAGTTATTCATATGAATAACAAATATGTCCAAAGGACAAGGAGTAAATTATGCCAAAGTTAAAAACCAATAGAGGTGCTGCAAAGCGCTTCAAGAAAACCGCAAAGGGCGGTTACAAGTGTAAACACTCTCACTTGCGTCATATCCTGACTAAAAAGAGTACTTCAAGAAAACGTGGTTTACGTGCGCCTGATACAGTAGAGAAGGTAGATGTACCAATGGTTCGTAGAATGTTACCGTATAGTTAAGGAGAATAAAAAATGGCAAGAGTATCAAGAGGTGTGCAAGCGCACGCAAGACATAAGAAAATTTTAAAGAAGGCTAAAGGCTATTACGGTGCACGTTCTAAAGTGTATCGTGTTGCTAAGCAAGCGGTAATTAAAGCGGGTCAATATGCATACCGTGACCGTCGTCAAAAGCGTCGTCAGTTCCGTCGTCTTTGGATTGTGCGTATTAACGCGGAAGCTCGTAATTGTGGTTTAAGCTATTCAAGATTAATTGATGGCTTAAATAAAGCAGGCATTGAGATTGATCGTAAAGTTTTATCAGATATTGCAATTTTTGATAAAGCTGCATTCGCCAAGATTGCGGATCAAGCAAAAGAGGCTATAGCTAAAGCAGCTAAATAGCCCAAATAAAAGCCATGATTTATCATGGCTTTTTTCATACCAAATTACAAGCAACATCTTTAAAAATTCATGATAGATTTTAGTAGTAAAATTTGTAACTCTTCATGGATTCTTAAAGGTGTTTTAAATTAAATGATTAAACCAATTCTTGAAAAAGCAAATTCAGCCATTGCTGATGCGCAAGACTTAAAAGCACTTGATGAAATTCGAGTTACATTTTTGGGTAAAAAAGGTGAACTAACAGCACTTCTAAAAGGCCTGGGTAAACTCTCAAAAGAAGAGCGACCTAAAATGGGTGAAGCCATTAACCAGGCTAAAGTAGAGGTACAGACGTGGCTTACAGATAGAAAAAATCATTTAGAAACAATCGAATTAGAAAAGCGTCTTTTGGAAGAGCAGGTAGATGTTTCTCTTCCAGGTCGCAATGCGCAAATGGGTGGCTTGCATCCGGTCACTATTACCTTAAAGCGCATTCAGTCACTCTTTGCTAAAAACGGCTTTGAAGTGGCAACTGGCCCTGAAATTGAAGACGATTTTCATAACTTCACCGCACTTAATATTCCTGAGCATCATCCGGCTCGTGCCATGCACGATACCTTTTATTTTGATGGTAGTACAGTACTTAGAACACACACTTCTCCGGTGCAAATTCGCACCCTTGAAAAGCAAAAGCCACCGGTTCGAATTATTGCACCTGGTCGTGTATATCGCTGTGATTCAGATATTACACACACGCCAATGTTTCATCAAGTAGAAGGTTTGATTGTTGATAGAAACGCAAATTTTGCGCAGCTTAAGGGGTTGTTAATTGACTTCTTGCGCGCTTATTTTGAAAAAGAAGATCTTCAGGTGCGTTTTCGTCCATCATATTTTCCATTTACTGAGCCTTCAGCTGAAGCAGATATTGAGTGTGTTATCTGTGGTGGCGAAGGTTGTCGTGTGTGCAAAAAAACAGGCTGGCTAGAAGTATTGGGTTGTGGTGTTGTGCATCCAAATGTTTTGAATTCAGTCAATGTAGATGCTGAAGAGTTCACCGGCCTAGCTTTTGGTATGGGCGTGGAGCGTTTAGCAATGTTGCGCTATGGTGTTAACGATTTACGTCTTTTCTTTGAAAACGATATTCGTTTTCTAAAACAATTTAACTAAGCATATGAATATTTCAACATCGTGGTTGCGTGAGTGGATTTCTCCTGTTGTTACTGACAAGGTACTAGCTGAACAATTAACAATGGCTGGTCTGGAGGTTGATGGTATTGATACTGTTGCACCAGCTTTTAGTAAGGTGGTTGTGGGTCATGTAGTGAGTTGTGAAAAACATCCAGATGCAGACAAGCTTAATTTATGCCAGGTTGATGTAGGCGAAGCTGAGAATGTGCAAATTATTTGTGGTGCTAAAAATGTGCGCACGGGCCTTAAAGTAATGGCCGCCCTAGTGGGAGCCAAACTACCGGGTGATTTTAAAATTAAAAAAGCCAAATTGCGTGGTGTTGAGTCGTTCGGCATGATTTGTTCTGATTCAGAATTAGGCTTGAGTGATTCATCAGATGGTATTGCTGAGCTTGATAATGAAGCGCCAATTGGTCAAAATATTAGAGAATATCTCGATCTTGATGATAATATTATTGAATTGGATATTACACCTAATCGTGGCGATTGTTTCTCAGTTTTGGGTGTGGCGCGCGAGGTTAGTGCAAACTACAATATGGCATTTGTGATGCCTGAGATAGAGGTTAAGACAAAGGGCGCCTCAAGTGTTTCTACTCGTGTTAGCAATACAAAGGCTTGCCCTAAATATTTAACCCGATCTATTAAGGGTATTGATAATACAGTTCAAACACCTAAATGGATGGCAGACAAACTAACTCGTTCGGGTCAAGCGATTCACTCACCTGTTGTTGATATTACTAACTACGTACTCATGGAGCTAGGCCAGCCAATGCATGCATTTGACTTGTCTAGAATTAATGGATCGATTGAGGTTAGAAACGCACATGCTGGTGAAACACTTGAACTATTAAATGATTCAACGGTTGAGTTAAAACCAGACACATTGGTAATTGCCGATGAGAGTTCTGTATTGGCTATTGCAGGTGTAATGGGTGGAGAAGCGAGTTCTACGCAAACAACCACTACAGATATTTTATTAGAAAGCGCATTTTTTGAGCCGGTGTCGCTTGCTGGAAAGGCTAGAAATTATGGTTTGCATACCGAGTCATCACTACGTTTTGAGCGTGGCGTTGACTTTAACATTACTGAGCTAGCACTTGATCGTGCGGCGCAATTGGTTGTTGAGATTTGCACCCCTCAAGGGGGTATTGAAAAGAATTGTGGTGAAGTGAGTGATATTACTTCTAGTATTGACGAATCAGCATTACCTGTATTGTCACCCATTACTATTACCAAAGCCAAAATCCAGCAGGTTTTGGGCTTTGAGTTAGAAAGCGGCTGGATTGAAGAAAAATTTATCAACCTTGATTTTGAAATAAGCGATAAAACCACTGATTCTTGGACAATTATTCCGCCAAGCTTTAGATTTGATATTCGTATTCCTGCAGACTTAATTGAAGAGTTGGCCAGACTATATGGCTATGACAAACTCCCAGTGCAAAAGCTATCATTAGATGCTAATATCAATGTCATCAAAGAAGCGCAAGTTGATAAGTATGATGTTATGCAAGCTTTAGTGAGTCGAGGTTATCAAGAGGTAATTACCTATAGTTTTATCTCTGAAAAGCACCAACAATTAATTGATCCATCAGCTAAAAAAATTAGCCTTTCAAATCCAATTTCTGCAGACATGTCAACCATGCGTTCTTCGCTTTGGGCTGGGTTGTTACAAACGGTTGAATCTAATCAAAGACGTGGCCATACGGATGCCAAATTCTTCGAAATTGGCCTATGTTTTGATGGTGTAAAGGCAGATGAGCAGTCTAACAAATTAGCCGGCATTGTATCTGGAAATCGTTTTAATGCACAGTGGTCAGGTGAGACTCAAGCGCTTGATTTCTTTGATGCTAAAGCCGATCTTGAGTCAATTCTAAGCTTCACTTTGGCAACATTTGATTTTGAAGCGGCTGAGCATCCAGCCTTGCAAAAAGGCCAGAGCGCTAAAATTAGCCTAGATGGTAAACATGTAGGCTGGATTGGTGCTTTATCGCCAGTAGTACAAAAAGAATTGTCATTGCCTAAATGTTATTTGTATGAGCTAGATTTAGCAGTAGCCTTGTCTGGAAAAATTGCTAAATATCAGCCTTTCTCTTCATACCAACAAGCACAGCGAGATATTGCTTTAGTGGTAGATCAAACAACTTCGGTTGCTCATTTAACAAATGCAATTAATAAGCTAGCTCAAGAGCATTTTGTTGGTGTTAGCTTGTTTGATGTTTATGAAGGCGAGCATGTTGAGCCTGGCAAGAAGAGTGTTGCACTTAATTTAGTCTATCAGTCATTAGAAGGAACGCTAGCGGATGATGAGGTAAATGCAAAAGTAGATGAAGTATTGGCTGTAATGAAAGATCAATTTTCAGCCACACTTCGATAATGTCGCTTAGTAAAAAAGACATTGCTGATGAGCTGGTGCGTGAAGTAGGTATGTCGCACGCACAAGCTTTGCAATTAACCAATGATTTTTTTAATCAGATTCAAGCCACACTTGCCTCAGGCGAAGAAGTTAAGTTATCTAGTTTTGGTAATTTTATGACTAGAGAAAAAGCAGCTCGCCCTGGTAGAAATCCTAAAACAGGTGAATCGGTAGAAATATCAGCTCGTAAAGTGGTGAGCTTTAAAGCAGGACCCAAGCTCAAAAAACTTACCCAAGCGGGTTAGTTAATCACTAATAGCGTTCATAAAACCCTTTAAAACCGGCATAACCTTGTCAACAATCTGCTGATTTTTTTCAGAATTATTAACATGTCCTTCAATAATCTTTTGCGTATCTAGCAAGGTTGTTTGGTAGTCTTCATCAAGTTCAAAATTGATAAAATAAAAGCCTTTGGCTTTGTCTCTCACCGATCTAACGGATAAAAAATCAGTTTCCCAAGCAAGCTCAGCTGTATATACCGCATTAGATTCTGTCGTGTCTTTTTGCAACAGAATGAGAGTATTGCCAAAATGAAAAATAAAGTGATTAGCACCGCAACTTGAAGCTGGGCTAGTGGTTAGCTCACCACTTTCTAGTGCATCAGCAATTTGCTTTAGTTGAGTATTATTGAGCTGAATATATTTAGCATCTAAATAGGCATCAATATTGGTATCTGGATGGTTATTTTTAATATATTCAACTAACTTATTTAGCATGTGGACTCTGTTTGTAAATTAAAGAGCCGTATTATACCTAATTACGATTTTATCGCTAGACTGCTGTTTAGCGCTGATCTAATGAGTCGGCGTATTTAATGGCATAGACATCAAAGATGCTAATGGCCATTGCAGCAATAATAGGCCCAATAAACAAACCTAAAATACCAAATTGAATGATACCGGCCAGTGTTGATAATACCGTGATTAGTGTGTGATCAAGAGCGCTAGATTGATGAGCGGTTTTAGTGAATTTTTGAATGATTAATGGTCTGATGAAGTTATCAATAATAGTGCCAATGAATAGCGCGCCAAATAAAACAATGATTAATGCGTCTGTTGTTTGTCCTTGAGTATAAAGATAAATGCTCAGTGGTAGCCAGATAATCAAACCACCCAAGACTGGAATAAAGCTAGCAAGCGCCATGGCGATACCAAAATATAAGACTGGTAAGCCCACTATCATTACAGCAATAGAGAAAACCACACCTTGTAAAATGGCGATACTAAAGACACTGCCTACAAGTGTAATAGAAAGACTTGAAAATTGTTTCAGTAAAATATCATCCAAGTAATTTTCCAAAGGGGAAAGATTTTTAAGACGTTTAATAATGCTCTTGCCATCAATATAAAAATAGTAAAGTGCAAAAACACTAACAATCAAAAAGAATACAAAATCTGAGGATAGTGACAAAATACTACCCAAAACAGCGATAGAAAAATCTTTAACATTAAGCAAAATTCCCTCTAAATTGTTATTGATTGTTGTGCTAAGTGTTAGCTTAATTGACTCAGAAAAAGGTAAGCCTGATAGGGTTTGCTCAAGTATTTGGCGACTTTTCTCAAGGCTAAATCCGGTGTTAATGGTTTGAATGAGTGTAGATACTTCAAGGCCACTAATTAGCAAAATATAGCTCAGTGGCAAGATTAAGATTGTAGTTACTAAAAAAGTCATTAACAGTGCACTGCTAGCAGCCGACCAGCGTTGCTTAAGTTTGCTGTATTGAGATGAGGTTGCAATAGCAATTAAAAGTGCTAAGAATAAAGCTGGCAAGAAGGGGGTGAATAGCCAAATAAGCCCGCCAATGGCTAAGAGTAATAAGCTCAGCATAAATCCATGTTCATAAGGTGCTGGTCGATTCATTTTATTGATTCTCCATCTTAAACACGCTATAAGCCACTTGCTCGTATGGGTGGGCAAATTTCATTGCTTTAATGGCCAGATCAAGATTATCATCAACGCACATCATTTCAACTTTGTACTCTTCTATTGCTTCTAGCTCATCCAGTAGACCAATGGTGGGATTGGCGCCTTTGACCGGTTTGAACTGCCCTATGCCTGTGGTTTGCCAGGCGCAACTTTCATAATTACTAAACTGCCCAGCACCAGCGTCAAACATAGCATTTTTCACAATCTCTAGGTCGGCTTCCGGCACATAAAAACTAATTTGGTACATGTTCAAAAATTCCTTTTAAATACGCTTTTCGCTCTATTTCAGCCATGCGTTCAATGGCATATCTTAAAGTAGTTCTGGGTAGTTGTGCATAATTTTCTCGCAAGAAGGCTTTGCAGGTGTTTTGGTCTTTTTTATAAACCTCTCTAAGCATCCAGCCCACCGCTTTATGGATTAGATCGTGAGAGTCTGTTAATAATATTTTACTAATATCAAGTGTAGGGCTAAAAACACCTTGTTTAATAAAGGCAAAAGTTGCCACAATGGCAATGCGCCTTTCCCATAGATTTGTTGATGCTGCAAATTTAAACAGTAAGGGTAGTTTTGCAGGGTTCTGATAGAGGAAGTCACCCACCACTTGTGGTGTACTATAATCAACCAAATCCCAGTTATTAGCGGCGCTAATACGACTAAGATAATAATCAAAAACCGGTGTTTTATCGCCTGCTTGATATTTGTAAACCAAGATGATTAAACCACAGTAACGCACCTCGTGAATGGGGCTGGATAGTAGTATGTCAATTTCTGAGTAAGTAATAGATCGAAAATAGTGCTTGGCAATTTGTCGAATTTTAGGTACGCGAACACCGATAAAAAGATCAAACTCACTATATTGGCCTACGCCAGTTTTAAAATAATACTCATTTTGTTTTTTGCGCTCAGCAGTAGCGAAAGATTTGAGTTGTGCGGTAACTTCTTGGGCGCTCATCGGCTATACTATTATTTTTAAAATGAATCGTTTAATCATACATGCAAACAGCTTATTTCGCCGGTGGATGTTTTTGGTGCGTTGAAGCAGTCTTTCAACGCATTGATGGCGTGCTTGGTGTGGAGTCTGGCTATTGCAATGGGCTTACTCAAAACCCTAGCTACTCAGATATTTGCACCGGATCAACAGGGCATGCTGAAGTGGTGAAGATGAGTTTTGATGAAACCAAGGTGAGTTTTAAGCAGTTATTAAAAGTATTTTTTGCCACGCACGATGCCACAACGCTAAATCAACAAGGGAATGACAAAGGTACGCAATACCGCTCCGCTGTGTTTTATGTAAATGCTAAGCAGAAAGATTTGGCAAGGCAGCATATTCAAATATTGGGTGCTGATATTGTGACCGAGGTAAGTGCTTTGGATGTTTTTTATCCAGCAGAAAAGTATCATCAAAACTATTTTAATAACAATTCTGAGCAATCATATTGCCAACTGTTAATTGCACCCAAACTAGATAAATATTTCACCCAAGGAGGTGCTAATGAATGATCAAGATTTATTAAGATATTCTCGCCAAATCATGTTGCACCAAATTGACGTTGAGGGACAGCAGAAAATATTGGATTCCACCATGTTGTTAATCGGCATGGGTGGCTTAGGATCGCCCAGCGCGCTATATTTGGCAGCAGCAGGTGTCGGACATCTGGTAATTGCTGATTTTGATAAGGTTGAAATCTCTAATCTTCAGCGTCAAGTGATCCATCACACACCTGATATTGGCAAGTATAAAGTGGACTCTGCTAAGGATAAAATGTTGGCCATTAATCCAGATATTAAAATAACCACGATTAAAAATCTTGATGAAGACAATCTTAATGCTTGGGTATCTATGGCAAACGTAGTATTAGATGGTACGGATAATTTTGAGACGCGATTTAAGATTAATGCTGCGTGTGTGCAGGAAAAAGTAGCACTGGTTTCAGCTGCCGTTATTCGTTTTGAGGGGCAGCTATCGGTCTTTAAAGGTTACGAGCCAGATCAGCCTTGCTATCAATGCTTGTATAGTAAAGAAGGCGAGAATAATGAAAATTGTACAGAAAATGGCATTCTTGCACCTGTTGCAGGTGTAATGGGAACGTTGCAAGCACTTCAAGCGCTCAAGGTGGTGTTGAATCTTGGCGATCAACTGATTGGTCAACTGATGATTATGGACGCTTTAAATCTTGATTTTAGAACAGTAAAAATTAGTAAAGATAAGCACTGTCCAATTTGCCAGACTTAATCAAATAAGTACACACAGGAGAAAATAAATCTAGATAAATTAGGATAATTTTTTGATAAAAAATGGATTATTGATAGACATCGCTGTATAATTGCTCAAATTATAAATTTTATTGTTTAAAGTGTTTTTTAGTTGTAGACCTTTACAGCGGATACTTTAAGATTTTCTAGGAGTAAATTATGAGCGGACAAATGCAAAGACCTGCAGTTCCTACAGGTGTAGTGGGTAAAGAAGGTTTCAGAGTTACAACAACTCAAAAAACTGTAGATGGTAAAGTACCTGCAGGTTTTCACGTTGGTTACACAACTGAATGGGATTCAGTGCAAACAGAAGTTCCATACCAAACGCCTAAGAAGCCATAATTTTTAAATAAATTATTGTTATAAAAGCCGCAAACTGAGCAATTAGTTTGCGGCTTTTTTAATGTTTAGCCGTTTTTAGGTAATTATTAAAATTTGCTATATTTTTGATCACTCCATCCCAAGGTGTTTGTTTTTATGGCGCTACAAGGTTTAAAAGCTAAAAAACAGCCTTTTTAATTAATTTTTTGAGCAAATTTAAGCCTTTTAGGCGCAGTATTTGATTGATTTTAATAATTTCCTAAATTTTTAAAATTAGGCGCTGACTTTTGTCAATAGATTACTGTTTGTGAGTTAAAATTATCATCTTAAATCTAAGTAAAAATATTAAAAAAAGGAGAGAATTATGTTTAATAGATCCCAAACTTTAGCTAAAGCAGATCGTGAAATTTCTGATGCGATTGTTGCAGAAGTGGCACGTCAAGAAGCACATATTGAGCTGATTGCCAGTGAAAACTACACTTCACCTGCGGTGATGGAAGCTCAAGGCTCTCAATTAACTAATAAGTACGCTGAAGGCTATCCTGGAAAACGTTATTATGGTGGTTGTGAGCATGTTGATGTGGTTGAGCAATTAGCCATTGATCGTGCTAAAGAGTTGTTTGGTGCAGATTATGCAAACGTGCAGCCACATTCTGGAAGCCAAGCTAACGCCGCAGTATTTCAGGCGTTATTGGTGCCGGGTGATACTATTTTAGGTATGAGCCTTGCACACGGTGGCCATCTTACTCATGGCGCTGCACCTTCTTTTTCTGGCAAAAACTTCAATGCCATTCAGTATGGCTTAGATGAAAGCACTGGCGAGATTGATTACACTCAAGTAGAAGCGTTGGCCAAAGAGCATCAGCCAAAAATGATTATTGCTGGTTTTTCAGCTTACTCGCGCGTGGTTGATTGGCAACGATTTAGAGATATTGCAGACTCAATTGATGCCTACTTAATGGTAGATATGGCGCACGTTGCCGGCTTAATTGCAACGGGTGAGTACCCATCCCCAGTAGGCATTGCTGACGTTACTACCACTACAACACATAAAACCTTGCGCGGCCCTCGTGGTGGCTTAATCTTGGCCAAAGCTAATGAGGCTATTGAAAAGAAACTTAATTCGGCGATTTTCCCAGGTATTCAAGGTGGCCCATTGATGCATATTATTGCAGCCAAAGCGGTGTGCTTTAAAGAGGCAATGAGTGATGAGTACATTGCTTATCAAAAGCAAGTTAAAGTTAATGCGCAAGCGATGGCTAATACCTTTATTGAGCGTGGTTTTGACGTTGTATCTGGTGGTACAGATGATCATTTATTCTTAGTGAGTTTTATTGATCAAGGCTTAACTGGTAAAGCAGTTGACGCTGCCTTGGGCAGTGCGCACATCACCGTTAACATGAATGCAGTACCTAACGATCCGCAATCGCCATTTGTAACCAGTGGTATTCGTGTGGGTACGCCTGCTGTGACCACGCGTGGGTTTGGTGAAGCTGAGTGTCGTGACCTTGCTTCTTGGATGTGCGATATTTGTGATGAGCTTGATAATCAATCAGTGATTGATGAGGTTAAAGTAAAGGTTGCTGAGGTTTGCGCCAAGCATCCAGTTTACAAGTAGTATTATTTAAGGGGGAGAATGCGCTGTCCATTTTGTCAGTCTGACGACACCAAAGTATTAGATACGCGCCTGATTGACGATGGCTCGCAAGTGCGTAGACGTCGTGAATGTACCTCTTGTGGTGAACGCTACTCAACCCGTGAAACGGTTGACCTTAATTTGCCACGGCTGATTAAAAGCGATGAATCTCGAGAGCTGTTCAGCGAGGAAAAACTTCGTTCTGGCTTATTGAAAGCTCTAGAAAAACGCCCGGTAAAAACCTCACAAATTGAAACTTCCATTGCGCGTATTTCTCGCAAACTTATGACACAAGCAGAGCGTGAAGTGCCTTCAGCCAAAATTGGTGAATGGGTGATGGAAGAGTTAAAAGCACTAGATGAAGTGGCCTATATTCGCTTTGCATCGGTTTATCGTCAATTTCAAGATATCGAAGCCTTTAAGAATGAGATTGAAAAGCTCATGAAAAAGTAGTGGCAAAAACTAAGGTTGAATTTGCTTGTCGTGAGTGTGGCTCATCGCAACCACAATGGGCGGGCCAGTGTCTGGATTGTAAGGCTTGGAATACTTTAGAAGAAGTTGTTTTATCTCAAGCAACCTCCTCAAAACCGGAAAGCCTTAAAGACCTTCCACCTTCCAAAGTTCAAAATTTATCCGAAGTCAAGTCTGAACATAGAGCACGATTAAGTACAGGCTTAAGCGAGCTTGATCGAACTCTAGGCGGCGGACTGGTAGATGGCTCTGTAGTATTAATCGGTGGTGATCCTGGCATTGGCAAATCAACATTGATTTTGCAAGCCATGGCAGCGATTAATAAGAGTGACACTACTTTGTATGTGAGTGGCGAAGAGTCGGCACAACAAATCAGTGATCGTGCAATACGCCTTGGTATTCATGAAGATATTTTGCTCTTAAGCGAAACCCATCTTGAAAAAATCATTAAGCTGGCTAAAGAAGTAAAGCCCAAAGTTATTGTGATTGATTCAATCCAAACCATGGTGACGGATGGTTCTACTTCTGCACCAGGTTCAGTCACGCAAGTGCGGGATTGTGCAGCTCAGCTGACTCAGTTTGCTAAACAAACTAATACCATTCTTCTTATGATCGGCCATGTTACCAAGGGTGGCGCATTAGCCGGCCCTAGAATCTTAGAACACATGGTAGACGCTGTGCTTTATTTTGAAGGTGACGCAGGCGGACGCTATCGTATTATTCGTGCGGTGAAAAATCGTTTTGGCGCTGTGAATGAGATCAGTGTCTTTGCTATGGGTGAAAATGGTTTGCAACAAGTTGAAAACCCATCAGCTATTTTCTTATCTAATCAAGCTAAACCATCTCCAGGTTCAATGGTGATGGTGACTCGTGAGGCAACACGTCCGCTGATGATTGAAGTACAAGCTCTGGTTGATCAGGCGGGCGGAAACCCTAAGCGTGTGAGTGTTGGTTTGGAGCAAAACCGCCTAGCCTTGCAATTAGCAGTGTTACATAAACATGGTGGTGTGGCCACACATGATCAAGATGTTTTTGTTAATGTGGTTGGTGGTATTAAGGTTAATGAAACCGCTTCTGATCTGGTGGTGATGTTGGCAATTATGTCTAGCCTTAGAGATCGAGTTATTCCAAATGACTGGATTGCATTTGGTGAAGTGGGCTTAACGGGTGAAGTGCGCCCAGTTTATAATGCGATTGAGCGCTTGCAAGAGGCGCAAAAGCACGGCTTTAAGGTGGCAATCATACCAAAGGGCAATGTACCAAAAAAAGCGCCTAAAGGGCTAAAGATCGTTCCAGTGGAGTATTTGTATCAAGCTTTACAATATATGAGTGAAAATACTTAATATTTGATTGGCGCTTTATTCCACTGACTACACATAAGAGTGTTATAATTTTTTAAATTCAATTTTGAAATTAAACAAGGGTAAGCAATGAATAAATTTATTTTAGGAATTTTATTAGTAGTGGTTTCAGTATCTTCTTCTGCAAATTTTGAGTCAGCATGGGAGCAGAGTGTTGGCTGGACTATCGAGAGCACTAAAACAATTGATAGTTTTGAACACGAAGACGGTAGAGTAGAGTCTGCTTTTCAAGGGTGTGAAGTTGGTAGAGAGATTAATTTCCGTGATGATACTTATATTACTTGCACTACTCAAGGGTATCAGTATGCCTATGCTCCAACTGCAATATTACTTAGTAAGAATGCTGCTTATGGAAAGGTTTGGAGAATGATTGTTAATGGCAAGATGTACGGCATAAAATAAATTTCAGTTAACCGTTATCTGAAACAAAAAAGCCTAAGAGCTTATATTTTTAGGTTTTTTTTCGCACTAAAGATCAATTCCTTTTTGGGCTTTAATGTTCGCTCTAAAAGCATGTTTGATATCTTTGACTTCACTTACGGTATCAGCAACTTCCATTAAACCTTCAGAAGCGGCTCGCCCGGTAATCACCACGTGTTGATTTTTTGGTCGATTATTTAGTGCGTCAAGGATTATCTGCTCATCTAAGTACTTATAACTAATCATATAGGTTAGTTCATCCAAGACTACCAAATCAATCGACTCATCTGTTAAGTATTGTGCAGCCTCGCTCCAAGTTTCAAGCGCCATGACGGTGTCATATTCTTTATCCTGGGTATCCCAAGTAAAGCCGGTTTTCATAAAAACAGTTTGAACATTGGGCTGTTTAGCTAAGAATGTATCTTCGCCAGTATCTTGCTCACCTTTTAAAAACTTAGCAATACCAACTTTCATATCATAACCCAATGCTCGACAAATCATTCCTAAAGCCGAAGAGGATTTGCCTTTGCCGTTGCCAGTGAGTAGTACGATAATGCCTTTGTCAATATTTGCTTCTTCTATACGAGAATCAATATGATCTTTCTTGCGCTGCATGCGCTGTTTATATTGATCGGAAGACATGAAGTTGTTTTAGTTTTTCTGAGTAGAGAAAAATGAAGCAAATGAATAGCGATGATTGAGCGTAAAGATAATAGAAATTGCCACCATCCAATAAAGTACTGGTGGAATTTCAACCAGCGACCATTGTTGTGCGTAAGCTGGGAAATTGGCCCAGCCTGTTTTGGCGTAAGTGGCCGTGAAGAAGTAATAGCTTGCTGTTGCAATCAACCATTGAGCACTTACTGCTGCAATAACAACCAATGCATTTTTTACAATGCTAGTATCAATTTTCAAGCTACTGATATATTTACCGACCCAAAAAATTCCGTAGTAAGTAAAGGGTAATACGCTGTAAGCAGGGGTAATACAATTGGCGCTAATACCTTCATGCACAATAGCGTAGTTGTCAATCGCAATAGTACTTAGAATAATCACAAAAGCTACCCAGAACTTGCGCAAATACACGCCAGCGATAAACAAGGCTGGAATGGTAAAGTCAGGCAAATGAACCAATGATGACAACCAATTAGCATGACCGCGTGTAGCGATCATTAAAATAATCATGATAAACACTGCAAAGATTGCTTTGGTTTTGTTGATTTGATTTGTCATTTGAAATCCTATTTATTCAAAGTTAATGGTTTTATTATAGTCAATGTTATTGCCAATCGGTAAAGACAAAGCCATGACTAAAGGTGTTTAGAATTTATAAGTTAATCCCAGCTTAATATTTCTAGTGTAGCTTGCTGGATAAACAACATTTCCTCCGGTGGAGTTATAATCTCCCAGCAAAGTGGCATGCTGCTTTTTGAATAAATTTTCTATGTCTAAAGAGAGTTTAATATCTTTGGAGTGGCTATAAGCGTAATTTAAATCTGTAGCATTAAAAGCTTTAGTTTTCTCTGTATTGGTATTGGAGAAATCTTCTTCTGCATATGCCTCATCTCTATATTTGTGTTTGAGAGTCAATGTTGATTTATTATCTAATTTAAATTTAACATTTGCAGCAAGAGTGTTTTTTGAAACACCAGGCAATGATTTCCCATTGAAATCCCCCCTGTCTTCAGTTTCGTTTTCAAAATCAATTATTGCATCAATGTAGCTATAGTTAATGCCAATAGTGGCTTTAGGATTGATAATGTGTTTAGTATCTATTTCAATACCGATTTTATGAGATTTATCTAAGTTTGCATTGGTTCCAAGGTCGCTAGAGTTTTGTTTGTGAAGATAGATTTCATTGTTTAAATTAGATCTAAATAATGTTAGTTTAGTTTTACTATTTTGATTAGTGTAGTCAAGTCCAACATTTAAAGTTTTACTTGTCATTGGCTTGATAAATCCATCAAATATGCTATCTCCAATTCCAGAATCATATTTAAATGCAGTATTTATATCGTAAGCTTGAAATGCCTTATTGTAGTTAGAGAACATTGATAAGTTGCCATCTATTTTTTTATTAATACCAAAATTGTAGGCTGTTAGGTTATGATTTCCAGTGGCAGAAGTTTTGTTGTAAAAATAGCCTACTTTTTCATCTCTGAATCCAGCAACATAGGTTGTATCGTTAACCAGTTGTTTGGCTTGAATAAAATAACCTTCATTGTCTTTGGTTGTTAACTTATCAAAGCTAGATGAGCCCCATGATTTTCCTTTTCTTTCACCGTATAGTTTGGAATATCCACTATTAATTGTTATATTGTTATTGGCGTATTTTAAGGTTATCGAATCACTCGTTTTTTTGTCTTTCTTTATGCCACCAGATCCCCAGTAAAATACTGTTTCGCTTGATTTTTCTTCATCTGTGCTTGTAACTTTTAAAGATAGCGTGCTGTTTATATTGGTGTTAAGTCCTAGTGAATATTCATTAGAGTTAACAACTGAATGAGCATAGTTTCTTCCAGTGCCATTTTGAGAAGGATTAGCGTTAAATTGTGATATTGTTTGATATTCTGCGTATCTATAGTCACTATTATTAGCCGCCAAGGATAATTGAATTTGAGTGTTATTAGTTGCCTTGAGATTTAAATTAATAGCTTTATTAGTTTGCTTGCCCCAATCTTTATTACCCGTATTGTCTGCAATAGCATAGCCACCTTTTTCTTGTGCTTCAAAAGAGGCGTTAACACTTAATCCATCAGATTGTGAGCTTGTAGAAATGGATTTATTGCTTAAGCCATAGTTTCCAGTTTCCAATTCTATATATGAATCATAAGCATCCTTCATAAAGATATGGATAGCGCCACTCATCGCACCATCACCATAGACAACTGAGCCACTACCTTTGGTTATTTCAATTTTATCAATATTGTTTAAAATAATATTTCCAATAGTTTGTTGTGATGACGTGTGATTATTAAGCCTAATTCCATCTACAGTAATAATAATATTTTGATGTCCGTTTGTTGTGCCGTAACCGCGCATATCAATTTTTTGAGAGAATCTATTTCCAGAGCTTGGGGTGATAGTTATCGATGTATTGTTACTTAAAAAGTCATAAAGATTAGTAGAGCCAGAGTTGTCAATATCTTTCGATGAGTAAATTTCTGTAGAAAATGTTGCATTGGTGTCTAGATCGTTAAAGTGATTAGCATCTACTTTGATAGGATTTAGATAAATTGGAATAGGGCCTAAGACTGCATTAGTTGCTGTTGAGAGTGTTAGTGCTGATACGGCAGCAGCTATAGAAAGTTGTTTAAGTTTCATGAGTTTCATCCTTCGTGATAAATTTTTTAAAAAAGGATTATGTATCGGACTGATTTTTCATTAAGAAAAAAATACCGTTGCGAGGACAGTGTGGGACTCTCACCCACTTCCATAATCAAGTGTGCAAAATTATAATCAATTCTTAATATAAGTTGATATTAAAGTAAAATAAATTGAAATTTCAAAGGAATGCGATCAATGAGTGAAATCTACAACTTTAGCGCCGGCCCTGCGGCCTTGCCTAAATCAGTACTGCGCCAAATGCAAGAAGAACTTGTAGAATATGGCAATGCCAAAGCTTCGGTGATGGAGATTTCTCATCGTGGTGTTGATTTTACGGCTGTGGCACAAAAGGCTGAGCAGGATTTGCGCGATTTGATGAGCATCCCAGATAACTATAAAGTGCTATTTTTGCAGGGCGGTGCATCGGCTCAATTCTCCATGGTTCCAATTAATTTACTACGTGGTAAAACTGTTGCCAACTATGCCAATACTGGACATTGGTCAGTGAAAGCAATCGCTGAAGCACAGCGTTATTGTAAGGTTAATATTTGTACAGATAGCACGGCTAATAAATTTACCGATATTGAAGATTTTTCCAATTGGAATATTGACAACTCTGCTGCGTATTTGCACTATACGCCGAATGAAACCATTGCTGGTTTGGAATTTGACTATATCCCAGAAGTGGATATGCCTATTGTGGCAGATATGTCATCAAGTATTTTGTCACGAGAAATTGATGTATCAAAGTTTGGTGTGATCTACGCGGGCGCGCAAAAAAATATTGGCATCTCAGGATTGACTATTGTTATTGTTCGCGAGGACTTAATTGGCGATGTGGTTGCTAAGCAGCCGGTATTGTTTGATTACGCCACGCAAGCTAATAATGACTCGATGTATAACACACCCGCAACTTATCCTTGGTATGTGGCTGGGCGTGTATTTGAATGGTTAAAGTCTCAAGGCGGAATTAAAGCCATGGCTGAAGTTAATGAACGCAAAGCTACCAAGCTTTATCAGGCTATTGACAGCTCTGATTTTTATTCGAATCCAGTTAATCCAAAATATCGTTCATCGATGAATGTGCCATTTATTTTGGCAGATGACAGTCTTAATCAACTATTCTTAGAAAAGTCTTATAATGCTAACTTATTAACGTTAAAAGGTCATAAGTCTGTGGGCGGAATGCGCGCCAGTATTTATAACGCCATGCCAGAGGATGGTGTAAATACATTAATTGAATTTATGAGTGATTTTGAGAAACAACATGGGTAAAAAAACACTAGAAGAGTTGCGAGTTGAGATTGACGCACTAGATAAAAAAGTACAAGCATTAATTGGCGATCGTGCAACGTTGGCTGGCGAAGTGGCAGAAGTTAAAAAAGCATCAGATGACAATAGTGTTTTTTACCGTCCTGAGCGTGAAGCACAGGTGCTTAGGTCAATTATTGAACGTAACGATAGTGCCCTTAAAGGCAAGGATATGGCGCATATTTTTCGTGAAATAATGTCTGCCTGTTTAGCGCTAGAGCAACCACTTAACATTGCTTATTTAGGTCCTGAAGGTACCTTTACCCAAGAGGCGGCACTCAAGCATTTTGGTCATGCGGTTTCCACACTTGATTGTGCTAGTATTGACGAGATTTTTCATCAAGTAGAAAAGGGTAATGCGCATTACGGCGTGGTGCCAATTGAAAATTCTTCCAATGGCGTGATTGGCGGTACGGTAGATATGCTCTATTCACAAGATCTTAAGATTTGTGGCGAGGTGGAAATTTCTATTCAACACCAGCTAATGAGTGCCGATCAATCAGTAGAAATTAAAACGATTTATGCCCATCAGCAAGCGCTAGATCAGTGTCAGCGTTGGCTTGCCAATCATTATCCAAATGCACAGCTAAAAGCAGTGGCCTCTAATGCGCTAGCTGCTCGATTAGTTAAAGACGAGGTGGGCGCTGCGGCAATTGCCTCTGAAGCGGCTTTAAGTTTCTACGGCTTAGAGAGGGTTGCTAAGAATATCGAAGATAAAACTGGCAACACAACCAGGTTTTTAATACTTAGTAAAGAGTCTGTGGCGCCTTCGGGCGACGATAAAACCTCTATTTTGGTAGTTACTAAACACGAGTCTGGTGCATTATTTGATTTGCTGGAGCCATTTAAAGAGCAAGGTATTAATATGATGCAGTTAGCACGTCATCCAATTCCTGGTGTGAAGTGGGAGTATTTATTTTTGATTGACATTGAAGGTCATCAAGAGGACGACAAGGTAAAAGCTGCATTAACAGAGGTTGAAAAGAGAGTGCTTAAAGTCAATATTCTAGGCTCTTATCCTGTTGCTGTACTATGAGTGTTTGTGAGTCGATCAAAGGCTTGAGCCCGTATCAAGGTGGCAAGCCAATTAGTGAATTGCAACGTGAATTTGGGTTGAGTCGCGTAGTCAAGTTGGCCAGTAATGAAAATCCACTAGGCATTGGTCAAAAGGCACTTGAGGCCATGCAAAAAGCAGTTGTTGAAGTGGACCGTTATCCAGATGGCAATGGTTTTGAGCTAAAACAAGCTATTGCTAAGCGCCTTAATATATCGCTAGAGATGATTACCTTGGGCAATGGCTCAAATGACATTTTGGAGCTCATTGCCAGGACTTATGTTTGTGATCCTAAAGATGAGGTGATTTTTTCAGAATATGCTTTTGTGGTTTATCCGCTATCAACTCAGGCTTTAGGTGCAACTGCCGTTGTCACTAAGGCAAAGAATTTTGGCCATGATTTGGAGGCGATGCTGCTAGCCATCACAGAGCGTACCAAATTAATTTTTATCGCTAATCCTAACAATCCAACAGGCACTTTATTAACAGATAAGGCGCTACATGCATTTTTGTCTCGCGTGCCTAACTCTATTACGGTTGTATTGGATCAGGCGTATATTGAATATTTGGATCAGGCAGATTTGGCAATTGGCTGGCTTAAAGAGTTTGGCAACCTAATCATCACTCGTACTTTTTCTAAAGCTTATGGCTTAGCAGGTTTACGAGTTGGTTACAGTGTTTCGAGTGGAAAAATTGCTGATTATCTTAATCGCATTCGTCAGCCATTTAATGTCAACCATGTGGCACAAGTAGCGGCGATTGCCGCTTTAGGCGATCAATCTCATTTGGCGCGCTCAGTGATTGCCAATAAAAATGGGCTCAAGCAACTTGCAGAAGGGTTTGAAAAGCTAGGCTTATCTTATATTCCGTCATCGGCTAATTTTATAGCCGTGAAAGTTAAGGATGCACCAATACTTTATCAGCAATTATTAGAGCTTGGATTTATTGTTCGCCCCGTTGAAATGAAAAATTATTTAAGAGTGTCGGTCGGCACTTCAAGAGAAATTTCAGATTTTTTAGATGCGTTAAAATCGTTATTATGATAAATAAAATTTGTATTATTGGTGTCGGTTTGATTGGTGGATCGTTTGCTGCAGGATTAAAACAAGCAAATAAGGTTAATACCATTGTTGGCTTTGGCAGGGATGAGAAAAACCTAGCTAAAGCAAAAGAGCTGAAAGTGATTGATGAGTATTCACTAGACATTGCCCAAGCGCTTAAAGATGTGGATTTAGTATTAATAGCAACGCCTGTTAATAGTTTTAAAGCTATTTTAGAAATGATCAAACCACATGTTAACGAGCAAATGATTATCACGGATGTTGGTAGTACCAAAGGTAGTGTGATTCAAATTGCCAAGCAAGTATTTGGTCACATGCCTGAGCATTTCATCCCTGCGCATCCTATTGCCGGCAAAGAGCAAAGCGGTATTGAGGCGGCAGATGCATCCTTGTTTAATCATAGACGCGTTATTATCACCCCGGATAAAAACGCCAATACTCAGTCTGTAGTTGCCGTGAGTGACTTATGGGAGAGTGTCGGTGCAAAAATAGAAATTATGAACGAAACCAAGCATGATGACTTATTAGCCATGACATCACACTTGCCACATATGCTGGCTTTTTCACTGATGGATTACCTAATTTCTAGCAACCCGCAAGCGTGCAACTATGCAGCAGGTGGCTTCAAAGATTTTTCTCGAATCGCTTCGAGTGATGCCATTATGTGGCGGGATATTTGCATTAATAACCCTGATCAAATTATCAAGCATATTGAGGGTTATCAGAAAAGTTTAGATAAAATCGCCAATTTAATTAAAACCCAACAATCAGAAGAGCTGGAGCAAGTATTTCATGAGGCGAAGTCTGCTAGAGATAGCTGGTTAAAGGATTAAGGGATCCATAAAATATAATTATGAGTAAGTTTATTGCAAGTCCTGCCAATAGTTTGTCAGGCAATTTAAAAGTCCCTGGAGACAAGTCTATCTCTCATCGCTCCATTATGCTGGGTTCATTAAGTCATGGCATTACCAAGGTTTCGGGTTTTTTAGAAGGAGAGGATGCGCTCTCTACCTTAAAAGCGTTCCAGGCTATGGGCGTTAAAATTGAGCGTGATGGCGATAATGTAACCATTCATGGTGTTGGTATTAATGGATTAAGAAAGCCACAAGGACCACTAGATTTAGGCAATTCGGGTACTTCTATCAGGCTAATGTCTGGCATTCTTGCAGCGCAAGCATTTGATTGTGAGCTGGTTGGTGATGAGTCGCTATCCAAGCGCCCAATGAATCGAGTAATTAACCCCTTGCGTGATATGGGTGCAATTATTGACAGTAATGATGGCAAACCGCCTTTAAAAATTACTGGTGGGCAAACTTTAAAAGGTATTGATTACGATTTACCAGTAGCATCGGCACAAGTTAAATCTTGTATTTTGTTGGCTGGTTTGTACGCGGATGGTGATACTTGTGTAACAGAGCCGGCACCAACGCGTGATCATACTGAGCGCATGCTCAAGGGTTTGGGTTATAAGGTTCGCGTTAATGACAACCAAATGTGCCTAACAGGTGGTGGCGATTTAAAAGCAACTGAGATTCAAGTGCCGAGTGATATCTCGTCATCAGCTTTTTTTATGGTGGCGGCAGCAATCGCGCCAAAAGCTGACATTACCTTGCTAGGGGTTAATATTAATCCAACAAGAACGGGTGTTATTGATATATTACAACTCATGGGTGCAAATCTAACACTCTCCAATGAGCGTGAAATTGGCGGTGAGCTATTGGCTGACATTCGTATTCAATCCTCAAAACTTACCGGCATTCATATTCCTGAAGAGCTTGTGCCACTGGCCATTGATGAATTTCCAGCGGTGTTTATTGCGGCGAGTTGTGCAACTGGTGAAACCATCTTAACGGGCGCTAAAGAATTACGCGTTAAAGAATCAGACCGTATTCAAGTGATGGCGGATGGACTGGATATTTTAGGCATTGATAATGAAGTGCTGGAAGATGGTATTAAGATCCAAGGAGGTGTATTTAAAGAGCCTACAGGGATGATTGAATCACACCATGATCATCGTATTTCTATGTCGTTCGCTGTGGCTTCGTTAAGATGTGATTATCCAATTGAAATTAATGGTGTGGATAATGTCATGACCTCATTCCCTAATTTTGTTGAGTTGGCCAATTCGGCTGGTATGAGTATTATTGAAATATAAACAAAAGTAGTGGACATTAAAAAGGCGCTCATTGAGCGCCTTTTTAATTGAGTTAAAAGCTTAATGCTTAGTAACCACCTTTACGTCTAGTCTCTGGAAGACCTGCAACTTTACCCGCTTGCTTAGCAGGACCTTTAGGGAAAAGGTTGTATAACTCTTTAGTTCCTAATTTGCCATCCCAGTCAGCTTTTAAGCCTTTAACCATGTTGCGTTCGTTAGGCTGATTAGCATTGTTGTTAATGTACTCATTGCGTAAGAAGTTGATCAGCTTAAAGCTATCATCAGTTAAATTAACACCTTCTTCTGCTGCAATTTCTTGAGCGATATCTTCGTTCCAATCGTTTAAGTCAACTAAGTAACCGTGAGCGTCTCTTTCTAAATCTGCTAATGCCATTGTATTTCCTCCAATGTGAAAAACTATAAAAAGAAGTTATTATATAATAACAACGTTTTACTTTACCTTTTTTTTACTGCGGATATTATTATGACAATTGAAAACGCATCACCTTTTTTTGCCTGGGATGTTTCCTCGTATTTAGCTTTATTTTTAATTAGTGCCTTTTTGATTGTTACTTTGGATCAATTATTCTTTAACAAGTCTAACACCACAAACTATGCAACGCCTAATAAAACTGGCTTTTCCAAACTTATATATTTTGTTTTATTTTTACGCTTTAACAAAAATGAGAAATACGTAGGCCGTCCAAAAATAGTGCAGTGGTCAGCTGAATTCTTCCCAGTTTTATTATTGGTATTTATGCTACGTGGTTTTGTTGTAGAGCCTTTTAGAATTCCTTCCAATTCTATGATGCCAACTTTATTAACTGGAGATTTTATTTTGGTATCTAAATTTGATTATGGCGTTAGCATCCCTGTGCTTAATCAAAAACTGATTGAATTTAAAAAACCTGAAAGAGGGGATGTAGTTGTTTTTAGATATCCTAATTACGAAAAAAATTCTAAATACCAGGGTGCCGATTTTATCAAGCGTGTTGTTGGTATTCCAGGGGATACGGTTATTTACCATGATGATCATTTGCGCGTCAATGATGAAAAGATTGCTTATGAGAATTTTGCTGATTATCAGGGGGTAGAATCCGGCTCAGAGATGACAGGATTCAAGCATAAACGGGAGTTACTCGGCAACAACCCACATGACGTTTTGTTAGATCCAAGTCGAACTTCTCGCGCTGTTAAGGCGGTTGTTCCAGAGGGGCATTATTTTGTTATGGGTGATAATCGCTCGCGTAGTAGTGACTCTCGCTTTTGGGGTTTCGTGCCAGAAAAATACATTATTGGTAAAGCCTTTGGTATTTGGATGCACTATGATGATTCACTTAAGTTAGAGCGCATCGGTGGCTTTGATTAGCAACACACAGTAGCCTTTAAAGAAGGCTAATTAATATGTTTCAAGATGTTGCTTAATTCGTCTTCTGACTTGTAGTGAATAATAATCTTGCCTTTATCACCCGTTGTTTTGATCTCAGTTTTAGAGCTAAGTGTTTTTGATAAACTGCTCATGAGCTCAGAAATATGTGGCTCAATCGTGGCAACAGTCTTTACTTTTGGATTTAGCACGCGCTTAACTAACTCCTCAGTTTGACGCACAGATAAAGATTTTGCCACTACTTGATTGGCAACCATTAGCTGATCATCTTCTGTTAAAGGCAGGAGGGCGCGCGCATGGCCCATTTCAATCTTGCCTTGTCCAAGAAGTTGTTTTGATTCCTCACCAAGTTGCAGCAAACGAATGAGATTGCTCACACTTGAGCGTGAGCGACCCACCACATTAGAAATTTCTTCGTGCGTCATTTTAAAATCTTCAATCAGTTGTTGTAAGGCCTTAGCCTCTTCAAGTGGTGTTAAAGATTCACGCTGAATGTTTTCAATTAGACCAATAGCAAGGGCTACCTGGTCATCAATCTCACGCACAATAACAGGAACTTCATCTAATCCTGCAATTTGCGCTGCATGCCAGCGACGCTCACCCGCAATAATTTCGTACTTATCGTAAGTGACTTTTCTAACAACCAGTGGCTGAATAACCCCTTGAGAGGTGATTGAGGCTGCTAGCTCATTAAGTGTTTCAGGATCTATATCATCTCTAGGTTGAAACTTGCCACGCTGAAGGCTGCTAACATTTAGCATTTTTAGGTTATTATCAGCATCTGCACTTTCAGCGTTGTTGCCAACTTGACCTAGCAAGATGTCTAATCCGCGACCTAGTTTTGATATTTTTGCCATATTTAAAAGAACCTCTAATTCATTGATGTTTTTCTTAGCACTTCACTGGCTAAAGAGATATAGGAAATTGCACCCTTTGATGATCTAGCATAGCTAATTGCATCCTGACCAAAACTTGGTGCTTCTGCTAATTTTACATTTCTAGGCACAATGGTTTTAAATACTTTGTGCGAGAAATATTGTTGCAATTGCAGAGACACTTCATTTGAAAGATTGTTGCGCGTGTCATACATAGTTCTTACCAATCCAGTAATTTCAAGCTCTGGGTTGGTGGTGGCTTTAATCTTTTCAATGGTTTGTATCAATGCGCTCAAACCCTCTAAAGCATAATACTCACACTGCATAGGGATGATAATACCATCAGCGGCAGTAAAAGCGTTAATGGTGAGCATATTAAGAGAAGGCGGGCAATCAATAATAACGTAGTCATATTGACTGTCTACTGAATTAATCGCGTCTTTGAGTTTAAATTCAGAGTTATCTGTGCGCAAAAGGGCGACCTCTGCTGCAATTAAATCAGTATTTGAGCCCAGCACATCGATACCTGATTCATCAACATGCACAATGGCTTTGTGAATGCTACACTCATCGAGAAGTAGTTCACAAATCGTATTCTCAAGGGAGTATTTATCAACACCACAACCCATAGTAGCATTGCCTTGAGGGTCAATATCGATTAATAAAACACGTTTTTTTATCGCTTTTAATGCCGCACTCAAATTTACTGCGGTTGTGGTTTTTCCAACTCCGCCTTTTTGATTTGCAATTGCAAGCGTAATTGCCATTAACTACTTACCTAAAACCGTCAGCGCCTTGAGCAAGTTGCTTGCCTCATGCACAAAATAATCTTTCTTTAATTTTTTAACAGTTTCTTTGTCAAGGGTGGCTTGATTTTCTTCTTGTGATTCGATAATCTCTGCCTCAGACATTTTGCTTGGATCTTCTTGCTCCAAGTGTCCGTTTAAATCATTTTCTTTGATATCAACAACAGAGGCTTCCTTTTCATTTTCCAAGCTAATGTTTTTTAGCATGATATCTGGCTCAATACCCTTGGCTTGAATTGAGCGGCCATTAGGCGTGTAGTAGCGTGCTGTGGTCACTTTAAGGCCGTAGCCTTTATCGAGTTCAATAATGGTTTGCACAGAGCCTTTACCAAAAGAGGTGTTACCCATAATGATGGCGCGTTTGTGATCTTGTAATGCACCTGCAACAATTTCTGATGCAGAGGCTGAGCCTTCATTGATTAAAACAACAATTGGCGATCCGAGCATAATATCACCACGCTCAGTTTTAAACTTTAAGTTTGAGCTAGGAATTCTACCTTTGGTGTAAACCACTAGGCCAGCTTTATCAATAAATAGGTTGGACACATCTACTGCGCCATCAAGCACGCCGCCAGGATTATTACGCAAGTCAAGAATTAAAGATTCAAGATAGCCATCATTTTTTTCAACTAAGTTAGCAATTGTTTCTTTAAGAAGTTTTGCTGTTGGCCCTTGAAAGCTAGAGATACGCACATAGCCAATATTCTTTTCAAGTAGATAGCCTTTAACGCTAACAATAGTAATAATCTCACGAGTAATATCAATCACAAATGGTTTTTGATTTTTTCGCAGAACGGTAATTTGAACATCAGTCCCTGGCTCGCCACGCATCAACTCTACGCCATCTTCCAGAGTCATGCCACGAACAGGCTTATCGCCAATTTTAATGATTAGATCACCCGCTTGAATGCCAGCTTTATAAGCGGGCGTGTCATCAATTGGTGAGATTACTTGAATACCATCATCTTTTTTACTAATAACAATACCTAAGCCGCCAAACTTGCCAGAGGCACTTTCCATAAGGCTTTTTTGCTCTTTAGGTTCAAGATAGACAGAATGAGGATCAAGGCCACTGACCATGCCTTTAATAGCGTTATTGAATAGGTCTTTGTTTTCAACATCTTCAACATACAGTTGCTTGATATCACTAAAAACGACAGTAAAGGCCTCAAGATCTTTAAAGAAGGCCTCAAGTTTTTGCTCCTCAGCAGCAGTTTTTGCAATGCTAAGGGTGGACAGTGAAAACAGCGTAGCAAAAAGTGCTAACAGCAAAGGAGATTTATAAAAATTAAATAAAGTCATAATATAGTTATTTACTAATACAAAGTTTAAATATAATACTGTGAAAACAAGTAGTATTATTTAAGATTTTACTTGGTTTTGTTTTTATTAAATGGAGAAAAAATGAGAAGATTGAATGTGATATTATTAGCCTTATTGTTGCCTTTATCAACATTAAGCCTTGCGCAAGAAGCACTGGAAAATACACAAGAGGCGTCAAATGTTCAAAAAGAGTCTGCTGTTGAAAACACATCCCAAAAGTCTCAAAAGCCTGAAGGTCCAGTTAAAACCATTCAAACTGCCATTGTTAGACTTAACCAATTAACCACTGTTGCCACTTATTCTCCACAGCTAGTCAGCACTCTAATTGAAACCGAAGTTGCCCCTTTATTTGATTTTGAACATATTGCTAGTGAGATTTTGCTAGTGAGTAATTTAAATTTAGGCGCCGATGAGCAAGCTTACTTTGCTAACAAAATTAAGAAAAACATTATTTCTTCATTATTATCAAGATTGACACAAGCGCGCTCTACTTCTTTTCAGTTTATTTCTGCGCGCCCCGTTCTTGGTGGTTCAATCTCAGTAAAGCTTAAGGTTAATGGCTACTATTCATACGGCATGTTTTTAAACATAATTTTCCATCAAACTGCGAATCAAGCTTGGAAGATTTCAGACATTGTGCTTAATAATGATAGCCTAATCAACTACTATCAAAAAATGGTGTTAATTAAATTGAGAAGATACGGCGTATACGGTATGCTAGGTCGACTTTAATTCGCCATTATAAAAAACGAGAAAAATATGAGTGATATGACACTATTAGAGAAAGAAGAAGACATTGAAAAAGCCACAAAAGCTTTAAAGGCGATGGCACACCCATTGCGCCTTAAAATTTTATGTGTACTTAAAAATGACGAACTACCTGTATTGGAGATCGTTAAACAGGTTGGCTCCTCACAATCAAACATTTCTCAACACATTGATATTCTTAGAACTAAGGATATTGTTGAATCAAGACGTGATGGCAACAAAATTTTGTGCAAAGTAAAAGACGCAAAAATTCTTAAATTGGTCGCCAATATGCAAGCTGTATTTTGTACTTCTGACGATCTTTAATTTAAACAAAGTTGCTTTAACACTTTTGCACAATTATGTGCTCGTAGCTCAGCTGGATAGAGTGTCGGCCTCCGAAGCCGAATGTCGGGTGTTCGAATCACCTCGAGCACACCATCTTAATCATTTATGATTTACCCAACCATTAATCCGATTGCCCTAGATCTAGGCTTTGCTCAAATCTATTGGTACGGGTTGATGTACCTTTTGGCTTTTGTGGCGGCCTATTTGTTGGCCAATTATCGTGCCAAACAAGCAAGAGGTTGGAATTCTCAACAAATCGAAGATCTGATTTTTTATGGCGCTATTGGCGTCATAGTCGGCGGCCGTTTAGGCTATATGTTGTTTTACAATTTGCCAAACTTTGTTGCTGATCCACTCTCTATTTTTGCCATTCAAGGCGGAGGTATGTCGTTCCACGGCGGATTTTTAGGCGTGTTATTGGCAATGGCACTTTTTAATAGAAAATACAAAAAAAGCTTCTTTGTTACGATGGATTTTGTCGCACCGTTGGTACCATTAGGTTTGGGCTTTGGCAGAATTGGTAATTTTATTAATGGCGAGCTTTGGGGCAAGGTGACGACCAGCCCATTAGGAATGTATATTCAAGAACAGGGTGTCAGTCGTTATCCATCACAACTATACGAAGCACTCTTAGAAGGCTTGGTATTGTTCGTTATTCTTTGGATATTTAGTAATAAACCTCGTCCATTAATGTCAGTATCAGCTTTATTTTTAATCTTCTACGGCATCTTTAGATTTATAATTGAGTTTGTTCGAGTGCCCGATGAGCAACTTGGCTATTTAGCGTTTGATTGGCTAACCATGGGGCAATTACTCAGTTTGCCGATGATAGTATTGGGTATTTATTTATTTTACAAATCAAAAAATCGACAAGCATGAAAGCATACATAGATATTGGTAAGAGAATTTTAGAAGAGGGTGTGTGGCTCGAAAATGCTCGCACTGGGCAAAAAACCCTCACCATTATTGGTGCAACCTTTGAGCACGATTTGTCAAACGGCACTGTTCCAGTTGTTACCACTAAAAAGCTCTTTTGGAAATCTGCCATTGCTGAAATGTTAGGCTATATTCGTGGCTATGATTCTGCTGCTCAATTTAGAGCCATTGGTTGTAACACTTGGAATGCTAATGCTAATGATAACCAAGCCTGGCTAGATAATCCACACCGTAAAGGTGAGGATGATATGGGTATGTGTTATGGAGTAATAGGGCGCGCCTTTCCTGGCATTGAAGATGATAAGCCACTAGATCAATATAAAAAGATTGTTGATGATTTAACCAAAGGTATTGATGACAGACGCGAAATCATGACCTTTAATCACCCAAATCTTATTCATCGTGCGTGTTTACCTGCGTGCATGCACACGCATCATTTTAATTTACTTGGCGATGATTTGTATTTAGAGAGCTATCAGCGCTCGTCTGACTATGCACTCGGTCAGCCATTTAATCATTTCCAAGTGGCATTCCTGCTTTTGATCACCGCACAAATTACTGGCAAAAAAGCCAAGAAAATGCGTCATCATTTATCAAACGTACACTTGTATGAAAACCAAGTAGACACTTTTAAAAATGAGCAAGTTGATCGTGAACCACTACCTTTGCCAAAACTAAAGATTAATCCGCAAATCAAAACCCTGGAAGATCTAGAAACCTGGGTAACCATGGATGATTTTGAGTTGGTCGATTATGAACATCATGCGCCGGTTAAATATCCGTTTACCGTTTAGTTTCTTTCTGAGCAGGCAAGGCCTACTCAGGTATTATTTATAAATAAAAAAAATTATGAGCCTACCTAATTGTCCAAAATGTAATTCTGAATATGTCTATGAAGATGGCAATCTTTTGATTTGTCCAGAGTGTGCATACGAATTTTCTGCCGATGATCTTGTTGAGCAAGAAGAAATTATTAAAGATGCAAATGGTAATGTACTGATTGATGGTGACACAGTAACCGTTATTAAAGATTTAAAAATTAAAGGCACTTCAAATGCGGTTAAAGTTGGCACAAAAGTCAAAAACATTCGTCTGGTTGAAGGTGATCATAACATTGATTGCAAAATCCCAGGTCATGGTGCGATGAAGCTTAAATCAGAATTTGTGAAAAAAGTTTAACCAGATTAAAAATTTTGGAAATTTTACGAATGGCGATTTTTTAGCTGATTTAACAAGGTTTTTCTTATAATTTAAATCTAAAAACAGGTCTAAAGCCCCTTGTTTTTCTTATAAATTGATATTTTTATCATTTTTTGTGAGTAGGCAGGGCCTACTCAGGTGTTTGATTTTTAGATAAAGATAAAATTTCGGAAATTTTGCAAATGTACTATTTCCATAGGTCAACCGTAATTCCTTGCTCTCTTAACACATCTGATTTGTGCTCAAGATAGCGCTGGAAGTTTGGCTGAGTTTTGTACGCCCCTGTTAAGACGTATGTCATGATTCCGTGGGTGTGATAAGCCTTAAAAAAAGCATCTTTACGAATGATTTCTTCGCCAGTTTTATCAAAGAAAACAATGGCGGGCTTATAAGTTAGTTTTAAATCTTCGAACCAATCTTTGGCGGTTGTGCGCTTACCAGCAGGGGTGATGAGTTTTTCATCAGAAAGTGCATTAAAGCGTACAACTTGCATTTGCTTAAGATGGCTTTGGGTTTCTTTAAGCGGCATGAGTGTTTGATAAAAATTGTCACATTCAGAGCAATTAGGCTCTTCAAAAAATACGGCTAGGTATTTGCTGGCTGGCATTTGTATATTACGAGTAAGCATGTGTGGGCCTTGCTCAAAAATGGCGTGAGCATTTAATGTGCCGGCCTTATCTGTTTTTAAGCTGTTCATGTAGCTTGCGTAAGATTGATCAAGATAAGTCTTGCTAGAGATATAATCAAGCGTGGCATGCATTTTAGCAATCGATTGATAGCCATTAAGCCTGAGTAAGGTTTTGCCTTTGGTATTTAAAAATAAAATGGTAGGCGTGAATTGTATTTTCATTTTGGCTGAAAATTCTTTTTCAGTGTAATCATCACCTTGCCAATCAGTGAGTTCACGATCGCCCCACATGTTGGTTTCAATGACGTCAAAATCTTTTTGTAATTTCGCGACTAAATCATCATCATGAAAATTGTCTTGTACGAGTTTAGCGCAGTAAGGGCAGCCGTCTTGATGAAAGTAAATCATTACGTGCCTGCCTTCATCGGCGGCTTCTTCAAGGTCTTCAGAAAAATCCATAAAGGTAGCTTTAAACCAATTGGGCAGTTCGTCGACAATTTTAGCGCCTAAATACTCACCTTGTTTTTCATGTTCGTGTGCCCATGAATTTAATGAAAATATTAAGATAATTGTAATAAATAGTAAACGCATAACCTCTCCCCAGGATAGAATTTAGATATTAAAGATTGTAGTCCCAAACTAGGTCTGGCGCAAGAGCAAGTCTAACTTTCAATGGTTTCAATGCCTTTTTGAGGGATAAATAAACCACAACCCAATAGGCGATGATCTCCCAAGCCTTGCTCTTGTAATAAAACAGACTCGTCTTTTTTAAGATCGGCCACCATTAAAGATCGGGTGTGAATGGTGCTAGTATCTGTTTGAATTTTACTTTCTAAGCCGGCCATCATTTTTTTAACTTGAATGCCCAAGCCAGTTAATTGCTCAAAACATAATTGTAAAAATTCATCTTCGCTTAAGGCGCTTTCGCAAGCAACTTGTTTGGCGAATAAAACCGGCATGTCACTGAGTAGTTTGGCACCGATATGTTTAACCACTTTAATTTCATAATCGCCCAAATCAAGCACCTTGCCAACAATAGACTCTACTTCTTTTAAATAGTCTTTATTAATACGCAAGGTAAGTTTTGAGCGCTTTGACGGGTAGTAAAAGCCACCTTCTTTATTTTGCTCCCAGCCATTACCATCAGCAACGCTAATATCATGAATACCGGCATTCGTATCGGCTAGCCAGGGCAGGTGTTTTAGCAGAGCTTGAGCCAATAAGAAGCTGTGATCCATTGGCAATATTTTTGACTGGATTTTAAAGCTAACCTCTTGAATAGTCTCAGGAAGCGTAAAATGTTGTTCTTTAGTGTCTTCTTGCCAAAACATACAAATTAAGTAATAAATTATTATTACATTATTATAGATGGAAAAATTACAACAAAAACTCAACTACCAATTTAAAGACTTGTCTTTACTGCAACTCGCGTTAACGCACCGTAGCGTGGGTAAAAAAAATAACGAGCGCCTTGAGTTTTTGGGCGATAGTATTCTGGGATTGGTAATTTCACGAGAGCTGTACAAGCGTTTTTCTCATATCGAAGAGGGCAAATTGTCGCGCTTGAGATCGCACTTAGTTAGGGGGCAAACCTTGGCAAAATTTGGTGTAGCATTAAATTTGTCTGATATATTGATTTTGGGATCTGGCGAATTAAAAAGTGGCGGCTATCGGCGTGAATCCATTCAGGCTGATGCGGTTGAGGCAATTTTTGGCGCCATTTTGTTAGATTCTGATTTGGAAACAATTAATACTGTTATTCTGGATTTATTCCAAGATTTATTAAATAACATCAATCCTAATGATTCACTCAAGGACCCTAAAACTCAGCTCCAAGAGTATTTACAAAAGCGTAGTAACGCATTGCCTAAATACCAGCTAATTAAAACAGTAGGCAAGGATCATAATGCCATTTTTACAGTGAATTGTTTTTTAGAAGATCAAAATATTCAAACCAGCCAAGATGCTAAAAGCCTTAAACGCGCTGAACAATCTTGTGCTCAGGTGTTATTAGAAAAATTAAAGGAGATAAAGTAATGGCTTTTCAAGCAGGATTTATTGCGGTTGTTGGCCGACCTAACGTAGGTAAATCAACCTTAGTAAATGAACTAATTGGGCAAAAACTTTCTATTACTTCTCATCGCCCGCAAACAACACGCCACCGTATTCATGCTATTGATACTACGGATGATTATCAAATGGTCTTTGTGGATACGCCCGGGGTGCATATTGGTAATAAAAAAGCCATTAACGCCTATATGAACCGTGCGGCAAGCTCTAGTATTAAAGATGTTGATATGATTTTGTGGCTAGTGGAAGCGGGAAAATGGACAAAAGAAGATGCGCGTGTTTTAGAGCATGTGTCTCAGGTGGATGTGCCGGTGGTGATGTGTATTAACAAAATTGACAAATTACCATCGCCTCAAGCGGTCTTGCCATTCTTGGAAAAAATCGCACAAAAATATCAGCCAACTGATTTATTTCCATTGTCTGCATTTCAAAAGAAAGATACCAGTGCACTAAGAGCTTTAGTGTTAAAGCATTTGCCCGAACAACCAATGATTTTTGATGCTGACTTTGTGACCGACAGATCAGAAAAATTTGTCGTGGCAGAGTTTATCCGTGAAAAACTCATGCGTCATTTGGACGATGAGCTGCCGTATGACTTAACTGTAGAGATTGAGCAATATGAGTTGGATGGAAAAATGCAACGTATTGCGGCACGTATTTTTGTTGAAAAAGAATCTCAAAAAAATATTGTCATCGGTAATAAGGGTGAAATGCTTAAGCAAATTGGTAGTGAGGCGCGCCATAGTATTGAAGGGTTTTTAGAGCGAAAAGTATTCTTAAGGCTTTGGGTTAAGGTGTCAACTGGCTGGTCAGATTCCAAAAGATCGCTAGCTTCATTAGGATATGACTAAGGTTGATTTAACTCCAGCCTTTCTAATACACCGCCGAGCCTTTAAAGACTCCTCCCTATTGTTGGATTTTTTTACCCTTGAGCATGGTCGAGTTAGGCTAGTTGGTCGAGGGCTTAGGAATTCTAAAACCCCTATTCAGGTTTTTCAACATTTAAGAATTTCCTATCGTGGCAAGGGAGATTTGAAAGGTTTGAATCATTGGGAGGCTGATGACATACCAAGGCAACTCAAAGGTGAAAGACTTATTTTGGGCATGTATGTGAATGAGCTTATCTCAAGATTGTTGCATGAGCAAGATCCTCATTTTGAATTATTTGAAATTTATAAAAATTTTATTGAAAACTTAGCAACGGTTGAGGCTTTATCAAGCCATTGGCTGTTGCGTTTATTTGAGCATCAGTTGTTACAAGAGTTGGGTTATGGTGTGGATTTTTCATGCGATTTAGCAGGTGATGAAATTCAGCTAGATGCGACCTATGAATATCAGCATCAAGGTGGATTTGCAAGAAGTGTTGCGGGTAAAATATTGGGAAAATCGATTAACCAGTTGTTGACAGATGATATTAATAACATGCCGGATTTAGAGCAGCTCAAGGCCTGTAGAGATCTTAATCGTCAGCGACTAAACCCTTTGCTGGGCAATAAGCCCTTGCAAAGCCGAGCATTATTCTTTAGCAAATAACCCATTATGAGTATTTATTTAGGCGTTAACATTGATCATATTGCCACCTTAAGACAGGCGCGCGGTACCCACTATCCTTCTCCAATTGAGGGAGCGTTATTGTGCGAACAATCTGGTGCAGATAGTATTACTTTGCACTTACGTGAAGATAGGCGTCACATTCAAGATGCTGATGTAGAAATTCTTCGAGAAAAACTCACTACTAAAATGAATTTGGAAATGGCGGCTACAGATGAGATGATCACCATTGCCGGAAGAATAAAGCCTGAGGACTGTTGTCTAGTGCCAGAAAAGCGTGAAGAGCTTACAACCGAAGGCGGACTAGATGTTGCTGGACAAATCTCTAGAATGAGTGATGTTTGCGCGCAGTTGGCAGAATCAAAAATTATTGTTTCATTATTTATTGACGCACAAAAAAACCAAATCGATGCAGCCAAAGAATCTGGCGCACCAGTAATCGAGTTGCATACTGGCCACTATGCAGACACTAGTGGTGTTGAGCAAGAAAAAGAATTAGAGCGAATTAAATCTATGGCAACGTATGCTCATTCAATCGGCTTGCAAGTTAATGCTGGGCACGGACTAACGTTGGAAAATACTCCAGCCATTGCAAAATTGCCAGAGGTTGTAGAGCTTAATATTGGGCATTCAATCATTGCTAGAGCAGTGTTTGTAGGCTTGGCTCAAGCAACACAAGAGATGAAAGATTTGATGCTTGAGGTTAGAGGATGATTTACGGCGTTGGCACGGATATTATTAATATCGAGCGAGTTGAGCACATCTTAAGTAAGAACAAAGAAGGGTTTGTCAGACGAGTTTTATCAGATCATGAGCGATCACTGTTTGCTAATAAGGGTGATAGCGCCTCATACTGTGCCAAACGTTTTGCCGCAAAAGAGGCTTTTGCCAAAGCCTTGGGAACCGGTATTGGTAAAATTGTTAGTTTTCAAGATTTAACTATTCGTAACAACGACAGCGGTAAACCTTACTTTATTCCAAGTGAAAAACTACGTTTATATTTAGTGGGTAAAAATATTAAGCAGGCTCATTTAAGTTTGTCGGATGAAAAGCTAAATGCTGTGGCTTTTGTGGTGTTGGAGCTTGGCGAAGCTCAAGAATCAAAATCGGACAATTACAATACAACTTTTTAATTTTTTAGTTGATATAGTGTCCATAACCAGCCTTGCGAGCTTCATCCTTGGTGCCAGTGCACCCAAACTTTTCGGCAGTTTTGTAGCCTGAGATAGCTAGATTATTCAGCTCCAGGATATGTATTGGGGTAGAGTCCATGTCAAATCGCTTTAAACCCTTATTCATTTTATGCATGCCTTTCGGACTGAGTCCAGCGCAATGCTCATTGTAATATTTGACCGCGCCAATAATCACTAACATTTCATTAGGGGAAAGACTATAAACCGATAAATTGGTTAATAATAGGGCGGTTGCAATAATTTTTTTCATAGGCCGACTATTGATAATCAGTGGTTAGCCTAAAGTTTACACCTAATCATAGAAAAAGCCATGATTTAGGTTAAATAATATTAACCCTTGTTGTAGTGGCAAAGGTAGTTGACACTGACATCATCTTCTAATTTGTAGACTTTGGTAAACGGATTGTAAGTCATGCCAATCATGCCTTTGAGAGATAAGTTTGCCTGTCTGGCGTATTCATCCATTTCGCTTGGTTGGATGAATTTATCCCAGTCGTGTGTTCCTTGGGGCAGGAGTTTTAAAACGTATTCGGCCCCAATAATGGCAAATATATAAGACTTAGTATTACGATTAATGGTTGAAAGAAATACTTGACCGCCTGGCTTAACTAAAGCAGCACAAGCTTTAATAATAGAGCTTGGATCGGGTACGTGTTCAAGCATTTCTAAACAAGTGACCACATCAAATTGACCGCCGTGGGTTTTGGCTAACTCTTCTACTGGAATTTTTTGATAATCAACTTCTAATCCAGATTCAAGTAAGTGTAATTTAGCCACTTCAAGACCAGCTTCAGCCATATCAATGCCAGTTACCTGTGCACCTTGTGCACTCATAGACTCACTTAAAATGCCACCACCACAACCCACATCTAGAATTTTTTTATTGACTAAAGTATTGTTGCAGTGCGCTTTAATATAGTCAAGTCGCAATGGATTGATATCGTGCAAAGGTTTAAATTCGGAATTTTTATCCCACCAGCGAGAGGCTAGCTGGGCAAACTTATCTACTTCATCAAAATCTACATTACTCATAGTGTGCTAACCTTTTGTAAAACTTCTTCAACATGACCTTTCACTTTAACCTTGTCCCAATGCTCAAGAATATTCCCCTCGCCATCAATTAAAAAGGTTGAACGCACAATGCCCATATACTCTTTGCCATATAGCTTTTTTAGCTGAATCACATTAAAAGCATTACATAAAATTTCTTCTGGGTCTGAGATCAGTTCAAAAGGAAAATCTTGCTTAGCTTTAAAGTTTTCGTGAGATTTCATTTTGTCACGGCTAACCCCATAAATAACCGTATTGGCATCGACAAAAGCTTGGTGATTATCTCTAAAATCTTGGCCTTCTGTTGTACAGCCTGGGGTGGAGTCCTTTGGATAAAAATATAAAACTATGTTGCGTCCTTGTGGGTCTGGAATGCTGACGTCTAAATTGCTGGTTGCGTGACAGGTAATCGATTGAACTTTATTCATTGCTTGTATAATAGAGCGTTTAAAACGTTCATTTTATCACCACCATGAAGAACATCCGTAATTTTTCAATTATTGCTCATATTGACCATGGAAAATCAACCATTGCTGATCGATTTATCCAATTTTGTGGCGGTTTAAGTGATCGTGAAATGTCTGCTCAAGTGCTTGACTCGATGGATATTGAAAAAGAGCGAGGCATTACCATTAAATCTCAAAGTGTGACTTTGGATTATAAAGCAAATAATGGCCAAACTTATCAGCTGAACTTTATTGACACCCCTGGACATGTTGATTTTTCATACGAAGTCTCTCGCTCGCTTTCAGCTTGTGAGGGTGCATTACTGATTGTAGATGCCTCTCAAGGTGTGGAAGCGCAAACAGTGGCTAATTGTTACACAGCCCTAGATCAAGGTTTGGAGGTGGTTTCAGTGCTAAACAAAATTGACCTTCCAGCTGCAGATCCAGATCGTGTTATTGAAGAAATTGAAGATGTAATTGGTATCGAAGCAACTGAAGCAGTTCACGCAAGCGCCAAATCTGGCATTGGTATTCAAGATATATTAGAGCAGATTGTAGAGAAAATTCCTGCCCCAGAAGGGGAGATAGAGTCACCCATTAAGGCGCTAATTATTGACTCATGGTTTGATAATTATTTAGGTGTTGTTTCTCTTGTTCGAGTGATTGATGGTGAGATTAAGGCAAAAACCAAAATCAAAATATTCTCTAATGGTGATGAACATTTGGTGGATGAGGTAGGTGTGTTCACCCCTAAGCGTGAAAAAACTGAAAGTTTAAAAGCTGGCGAAGTTGGTTATCTGCTTGCCAGTATTAAAAATATTGATGGCGCGCCAGTAGGTGACACGATTACCAGTGCTAAAAATCCAGTACTGGAGCCTTTGGAAGGTTTTAAACCAGTGCAGCCTAGAGTTTTTGCAGGTTTGTTCCCTATTTCTGGTGAAGACTATGAAAAATTTCGCGATGCCTTAGCTAAACTTCGCCTTAATGATGCGGCGCTACAATATGAGCCAGAAAACTCAGATGCGCTCGGGTTTGGTTTCCGTATTGGATTTTTAGGTTTGCTGCATATGGAAATTGTGCAAGAGCGCTTAGAGCGTGAATACGATCTTGATCTGATTACCACTGCACCAACTGTTGTGTATGAAATTTTAGACACTAAGGGGAATCTTCATCATGTTGACAGCCCCTCTAAAATGCCTGAAAATCAAGCCATTGCCGAATTCAGAGAGCCAATTATCACTGCCAATATATTGGTTACCGATGAGTTTGTTGGCAACGTGATTAGTCTATGTGTTGAAAAGCGTGGCGTGCAAAAATCAATTACCTATATGGGCAGACAGGTGCAGTTAATCTATGAATTGCCACTAAATGAAGTGGTGCTTGATTTCTTTGATCGGCTTAAATCAGTATCACGTGGCTTTGCCTCGATGGATTATCAGTTTAATCGTTATCAAGAATCTGATTTAATTCGTCTAGACATTATGATCAATCAAGAGCCTGTGGACGCTTTGGCGCTGATTATTCATCGTGATGATTCGGTACGTAAAGGCCGTGAATTGGCTGAAAAGATGAAAGAGCTAATTCCACGCCAGATGTTTGACGTGGCCATTCAAGCGTGTATTGGTGTAAAAATCATTTCTCGTGCGAATGTTAAAGCGCTAAGAAAAAATGTTACCGCAAAGTGTTATGGTGGCGATGTGTCACGTAAGCGTAAATTGCTCGATAAGCAGAAAAAAGGTAAAAAGCGTATGCGTAGTGTGGGTCGTGTAGATATACCGCAAGAGGCGTTTTTAGCTGTCTTACATATCGACTAAAAAAACCACCATCTGTTGACCTAAGATAAAAGTCTTTCTAAAACAAACTTAGAGCCATAATAGGCAATCACTAAAATTCCAAACCCCACTTGAGTAGCGGTGATGGCCTGTTTGCCACGCCAGCCAAAAGCTCGGCGTCCAAGTACTAAGGTGGCAAAAATCACCCAAGCAATGATAGATAAAGTGGTTTTGTGCATAAGGTGCTGAGCAAAGAAGTCATCAATAAAAATAAAGCCAGTTGCTAACGATAAAGTTAGTAAGTAAAAACCAATACGTAAACTTTGGAAAAGTAGTCTTTCCATGGTTTGTAGCGGAGGTAGTTTATTGATAAACGTGTTGATTTTTTTAGCATGTAAATGACGTTCCTGAATCTTTAATAGCACTGATTGACAAACCGCTAGTGCTAAAAGAGCGTAAGCAGTGATCGATAAAAAAACATGTGAAGCAATACTAAGCGGAATGAGTTTATCGCTAGTGTCTGGAAACAAAATACCAAAAGCGAGAGACAGTGCAACTAACGGATAAACCAAAATTCCCAGTGCGTGTACCGGTTTAGAAATAGAAGAGAGAAATAATAAAATCGCCACTAACCAAGCAACAAAAGAGGCGCTATTTGCCAATCCAAAAACAACACCATCAACTGTCCAAAAGTTAGTAAATGTTAGTGTTTGAGCAATAATGGCAAAACTAAGGAGTAATGAGGTGGTTTTATGATGTGGGTGTTTTAGCTCGTCTTTACTGAAAAAACGCATGAGCAATAGGGATGCAGCGATATAGGCCGATATTGCAAAATAAGATAAAAACATAATTAGCGTGCTGAATTAATACAAGGTACTATAATACGATACTTTGATTCAAAATTTTTAATAATGTTTGATAATTTAACCGATCGCCTATCTAATAGTTTTAAAGCCTTACAAGGCAAAAACAAACTTTCAGAATCTAATATTAAAGAAGCCATTCGTGAAGTGCGTCGTGCACTACTCGAGGCAGATGTTGCACTTGAGGTGATTAAATCCTTCTTAGATCGTGTGCAAGATAAAGCAGTTGGTCTTAAAGTTGGTGAAGGTCTTAATCCTTCACAGGCATTTATTAAGCTGGTTGAAACTGAACTAACCGAGATTATTGGCGGTGAAAACAAAACTCTAGATCTTAAAACTCAGCCACCAGCAGTGGTAATGGTGGCAGGCTTACAAGGTGCAGGTAAAACCACTTCAATTGCAAAGTTAGCACGCTATTTAAAAGAACGTGAAAACAAGAAAGTGCTTGTAGTGAGTGCCGATGTGTATCGTCCAGCAGCAATCAAGCAATTAGAAGTATTAGCCAAACAAGTAGAGGTGGATTTCTTTGCTTCTGACATTAATCAAAAGCCTGAAAAAATTGTAGCAGATGCAAAAAAGCATGCGCAAAAACAATTCCACGATGTGCTCTTGGTGGACACTGCAGGTCGTTTGCATGTAGATGAGCAAATGATGGGTGAGATTAAAGCCCTGCAAAACAAAGTTAACCCAATTGAAACCCTATTTGTGGTGGATTCAATGACTGGTCAAGATGCGGCACATACTGCTAAAGCCTTTGCCGATAGCCTACCTTTGACAGGTGTCATTCTAACCAAAACGGATGGTGATGCTCGAGGGGGTGCAGCATTATCAGTTCGCCACATTACCGGCAAGCCGATTAAGTTTTTAGGTGTTGGTGAAAAGATTGATGCACTCGAGCCATTTCATCCGGATCGTGTGGTTTCTCGCTTATTGGGCATGGGCGATGTACTTTCTTTGGTGGAGGAAATCTCTCGCAAGGTTGACCATAAAAAAGCTGAAAAATCAGTTAAAAAAATGGCCAAAGGTCAGTTTGACTTAGGCGATATGCGTGAGCAGCTTTTGCAAATGGAGCAAATGGGTGGCATGGAAGCGCTAATGGACAAGATGCCAGGCATGGGACAAATCCCACAAAGTGTTAAAAATCAAATGATGGGTGGGGTGGACACCAAAAGAATGGTGGCCATTATTAACTCGATGACACCTAAAGAGCGCTCACATATTAAACTTATTAAAGGCTCACGCAAAAATCGCATTGCTAGCGGATCAGGCACTTCCCCACAAGATGTGAACAAGTTGTTAAAGCAGTTTGAAAAAATGCAAAAACAAATGAAGAAAATGGGTGGCGGAAAAATGCAAAAAATGATGGCTAAAATGGCTGGCATGCAAGGCGGTGATGGTGCACCTGCTGGTATGCCAGATTTGTCAAAAATGAAGCTGCCTGGCATGGGCGGCGGTAACAAATTCCCATTCTAAGCCGATATGGGTGATTTTTTCACAATAGAAATACAGCAAAAACTAATAGAAACAGGCGAAGCATTTGTTACTTTGTTTGTTGAGTTAACGCTGTTATTTATTGCAATTAGCTATTTAGTTGCCATTATTAACCAAAATATTTCAGCTGAAAGAATTCAAAAATTATTGGGCACTCGTAACGGTAAAGGATTTTTAATCTCTGCAGGCTTAGGTGCAATCACTCCATTTTGTAGCTGTTCTACCATTCCTATGCTAATTGGCCTACTTAAAGCGCGCGCAGGTTTTGGCCCAATAATGACATTTTTGTTTACCTCACCTTTACTTAATCCCATTGTAATTATCTTGTTTATCCCCGTTTTGGGTGTTCAGGTAACTATTATTTACGCTGTTTTGGCGTTAAGCATTTCGATTGCTGCCGGTGTTTTGTTGCAATACTTTAAGTTTGATCGTTTCGTGAAGCAAGAATTAATTGGAATTAGCTCATGTTGTGCAACGGAGTCGAACTGCTGTGAGCCAGCAAGTGGCTCATCTTCAGACTGTTGTTCAACAGAAGAGCAAACATCAGGCTGTTGTGGTGAGAAAAAAACTGAACCCAGTAAATATCAGCTGGCCTGGGTGGAGAGTTGGTCACTATTTAAAGTCATGATGCCGTACATGTTTATTTCCATGATTATTGGCGCTTTTGTTCACGGCTTTGTGCCAGCTGATTTCTTTACTGAGGTGGCTGGAAAAGACAATCCTGCGGCCATTCCAGTGGCAGCATTGGTAGGCATCCCTCTTTATATTCGTGTTACCGCACTCATTCCACTAATCGGCTCTTTTATCGCTAAAGGTGTGAGTATTGGTGCAGTCATGGCACTGGTGATTGGTAGTGGTGGCGCCAGTTTACCGGAGATGATTTTATTGAAGAAGATCTTTAAATGGCCGTTGTTATTGGCATTTTTAAGTGTTATTTTCACCATGGCAATCGTTGGCGGTTTTGTTTTTAACGCATTAATTGGTTGATGTTAATATTTAAATCTTTTTTTTAAATCCTTTTCGAAAATCACAGATTTTCTCTTTAGGCTCTGATACTTTTCTACTTGTTTAGAAAAGTATCCAAAAGATAACACCCCTAAAAACAATCTCAATCTTGCTAATCTTATTGCGCCAAATCTTAAAACTCACTGCGTTTAAACAGTTAAGATTTTTAATGCTTTATTTCGATAAGCATGATTGGATTTGTTTTTAAAAGGGAATCTAGTCAAAAGCCAAAGTGGATTAAGCACTTTAACTTTTGATATATAATCTTTGCAAGAATATCATTTTTAAAATAATAAAATATGAATACTGATCATCAATTATTGCAATCAATAAAGTATGAGCTGGAAAGGATGCAGAAAAATACCAACTCCAGTTTTAACGAGTTAGAAAAAATAAATATAAAATTAGATGGACTATCTTCGGGTTTTTATAATCGTGAAATTCTTAAGTTAATGCGATTGATTAGAATTAAGGTTAATAGCATTGAGTCTCCATATGTAAAAGGAATTGAAAGATCTTTAGAAAATATTGCGGAAAATTTAGTTATATTGCTTGTATTTACTTTTATGATATTTTCTTTACTTTTTATTTCTATATGGCATTTTTGGTAATTTATAATCAAATTAGACTTGGTAAAAATATTAGAAATAGTAAAAATCAAGCTAAAGTCATTGATAAGAAACGCTTAAATTCTTTTAAAACCTCAAATTAAAGTTAAAAACAGCAGTTTTAAAGGAATTTTCTTTAAAATTTCATGGTTATAGGCCTTACCTATAACCAAATTCAAAAAATTCTGAAATAATAGAAATGACTAAATTCCCACTGTTTTTATTGTTAGAACGTAAGCTATTCAGGAAATAACCAGTATTTTTTTCTTGTGTGAGACAGATCTTGTAAAATTTGATTAAGCATAGTAAATCTATGCGATTGAAAATTTTAAAAATCTAACAAAACAGAAGGAAAAAAGACGCAGTTATTTTTATTTGATTCGGTAGCGGGCGGACTGCGCGTGAGCCTGTAGGCCTTCGCCGTCAGCCAAAGTTGCAGCAATTTCACCTAATACATTAGCACCTTCGTCAGACACCATA
>Ga0233437_1000906_pt1 | contig 60144 bp, 43 predicted proteins | sample SI_122_August201_FD_182714 | JGI IMG/M metagenome (GOLD analysis project Ga0233437, IMG submission 182714) | Seawater microbial communities from Saanich Inlet, British Columbia, Canada - SI_122_August2016_200_MG | ecosystem: Environmental > Aquatic > Marine > Inlet | place: Canada: British...
TACCAAATCCTTCGATAGAGGTATCGGCGAATAATTTAAATTGCCGGAGTTCTTCCTCAACCTGTTTTCGTTCAGTAATATCCTCCTTAACAGCAACAAAGTGTGTGATTTCCTCCTTTTGATTTAACAAGGGTGAAATAATTGCGCTTTCCCAATATATTTCTCCATTTTTCTTCTTGTTAATAAACTCACCCTTCCAAATTTTACCCGCAACTATTGTTTCCCACATTTCTTTATAATGTGAGTCTTGCATCTCATCTGATTTTAGTATTCTGGGATTCTGATTTTTCACCTCTTCAAATGAATATCCTGTAGTACGTGTGAAGTTTTCATTTACATATTCAATATTTCCTTCCTTATTGGTGATAACAACCGTAGCATAACTTTGCTCAATGGCCTTTGAGAGCTTTATATTTTCCTTATGGCTTTCCTCCAATTCAGCCGTTCTGTTTTTTACGAGTTCTTCCAGGTGCTCGCGGTACTTTTGAAGTTCTTCCTCTGACTGTTTTTGTTCGGTAACGTCTCTTAGAATTGATATAAGGCATTGTTCTCCTTGAAGATCTATTCGTTCCGTATAAATCAGACAGCTTCTAATTTCGCCCTTTATATTTTTAAAAGACAACTCATACCCAGCTAACCTTCCTTTATTTTTAATTTCTTCTGATAGCTTTTTTCTATCGGTTTTGTTAGTGTAAAATTCAAAGTCCGTTACTTCCTTTCCAATCAGTTCACTTCGATTGTATCCTGAAAGTTTTTCAAACATTGGATTTATATCTATGAACTTACCTTCTGGAATTGTTGTAAAGAATATTGGATCAGGGATATTGAAAAAAGCTTTGGAAAACCTTTCTTCCGCTTCCCTTAATGCAATTTCAGCTTTTCTTTTTTCTGTGATGTCAATAAAGGAGCCAAAAATATACTGTGGTTTACTGTATTCGTCTTTGACCAGATGTACTGAATATTGAATATGGATCAGGGAACCGTCTTTTTTTATTCCAATACCCTCATTAATTGAAAATCCCTTTTCTTTTAAATCCCTTAGTTGAGAGTTAATATGGTCTCTTTGCCAGAATTCTGATATTGATCTCCCTAAAACTTCTTCTTTCGTTGAATAACCCCAGAAATCAACTCCAGCCTTGTTTATATAGAGCAAGTCTCCATCCAGATCAGCCATAGCAATGGCATTGATGGAGGATTCTATCGCTTTTTCCTTGATTCTTAGTTCTTCCTCAATCTCTTTTTGTTGTGTAATATCTCTAATGGTTCCAACACGTACAGATTCATTTTTATAGATCATCTTTTTTCCATCAACTAAGATTGTAATGATCAAACCATCTTTCTTTATCCCTTCTAATTCGCGAGGTGGAGTTATTTCAGATTTGAAGGATTCACTGAGCTTTTGAACATTTTCTGGCGAAAATATTTTTGTCATTGGGTTGGTTCCAATTATTTCATCGATTTTGTATCCAAAAATGTCACAGAATGCCTTATTGACCTCTAAAACATACCCGTCTTGATGTATCACAACACCTTCTTTTGTCAGATTAGATAGTAACCTGAATCTTTCTTCACTTTCTTTTAGTTTATTTTCAGCAATTTTTCGCTTCGAAATATTTCGAATAAACACCACCATGCTCTTTTCACCCTCATACTCTATTACAGAAGAGTTTGTTTCGACCGGAACACGTGTTCCATCTTTTCTCAGAAATTCAATTTCAGTGATTGCGGGTGCTTCCTGACCGGTAATTCTGGCCCTGTTTCTTTGGATCACTGCATCCCTGTATTCAGGTGCAATAATTTCGAGAATGTCTTTCCCAATAAGTTCTTTATTGCTAAAACCCAATTCTTTTTCGGCCGCCCTGTTGATATAAACAATCCTTCCTTTATTATGAATTGCAATTGCATCATTACTGTTTTCGACAACAGCTGAATATTTTTCCTCGTTTTTCCGAAGTAATTCCTTTGCTTCGAGTTGCTCTGAAATATCAAAGCCGATACCCATGTAATAATTCTTATCATCTTCTGAGAAAAGGAAACCTTCATAATGAAAAGGAATACGCTTTCCACTCTTCATTGTGGCAAACAGGTCTATACTATTACTACCCGTTTTAATAAGTTCGTTAATAGCCTCAATTAATACCGGATAGTCCTGTTCAGAATAGAAATCGAAGATATTCTTATTCAATAATTCCTCAGGTGAATATTCAGTAAGCTCTTCAAGAATATTATTCCATCTAACTAACCTGAATTCATCACCTTTAATAGAACAAATAAAAAATTGAGCAGGGATATTTTTTATTAGATAGTCTGTGAATTCCCGTTCTTTTATTATATCATCAATAGCCTGTTTCTTATCAGATGCATCCTGCAACACAGCGATATTGTATTCTGCATCCTCCTTTGGTGATTTGTAGTGTGAGATGGTTAGATTACCCCAAAAAACAGATTTGTCTTTTCGTACATATCTTTTCTCAATAGAGAATTGTTCAATTTCACCACTCCAAACTTTTTGCACCTCTGGTGATGAGTCAATGACTCCTCCTGGATGACTGATATCCTTAACAGTCAATCTTAGCATTGATTCAGCATCGTAGCCAAACATCTGAGCAAATATCTTATTTACTCGAATGAATTCACCTTTTTGTGAAACATGTGCAATACCAATGGCAGCCTGTTTGAAAGTAGCATCCTTGCTTTCCTGAATTTCTAGAATTTCCTGCTCAAGGTCATTTACTTGTCTAAGTAATTCTTCTTTAGTGAGATTCGTATATGCCATCGTACAATGAATCTATGTAAATATCCTAATTAATTACAGATCAGATTTCTGTATTTATTAAATGTACGAAATATCTTCAAATTTTGTTATAATTCCATCAGGATGTGATGAGGAATGCAGTTCAAAGATGGTGGGTTCATCACAAGAAATTCCATTGGGTTGAATACACCAATACGAAGACTAGTATGTTGGGGGGGAAATATATAAAGGTGACTGATGCAGAGCGAGCACAAATGGTTCTTTTTGATATGAAAGGGCCTGGCGAGTTGGGTGATCCCCGGGAAGCAAGTTAAATATCCTGAACTACGGGATCAACTTCTTGAATTTACCAAGAATCCAGAAAGCTCTAGTCAAAAGATTATAGTACTAATGAAAGCAAAATAGTCATAGCTGAGGATAAACGTCAGTATAAAAACATCAGCATTCCAGAGTTACAAGAAAAATCTAAATCCTAATCAGAAAACTTAGCAATTACAAAGTCGAGTATAGAGGATTTTCTATGGCTGACATGTAGGCAAACATGGGAAGGATAATAAGGTAACCTAAGATCGGTGTGTCTATTCTTAACCCAACTTGCCTTAGAGCAGAGTTTTCAGAATTTTGCCGGCTTGCTTGTGATCTGGATCTATATCCATGGTTTTCCGTAATTCCACTATTGCCTTTTCTTTGTTGTTGGTATCAAGATAAAGACTTCCCAGTTCAAAATGCGATCTGGCTACTTCAGGAAACTCCTTAACATTTCGCTCCATAATTGTAATTGCATCTTCTAGTTTTCCTTTCCCAATGAGTGATTTTCCGAACTGGCTCAAGGTGTTAACAGAAATATCCGTACCAAAGGCTATCGGGTAATTTGTCTTTATTATATGAAAGAAAAGCAATGTGACAGCCATATTTCGTCTGTAACCAGTATTTAACATTCGCACTGGCCCCGTTTCAATAAACCTGAGGTAATCCGCACTTCTATCATCAAAAAGTTGCTGCAGATAGTGTTCATGTTTTCCTTTCATTAACTCCTCTTCCAAATTAATTTTTATTGACACTGAGTAGTTATGATAATTATACACATATATATCCCCATTTTTCAGGTCACAAACAAAACTATAAAGGGTAGTTGAAGAACTGCCTTCAATATGAGTAGCATCAAGAACATTACTCATGTCGGTAATAGTCAGGGCATTTTGCCTGTCAAGCATCTCCATAGCTTTGTTGTATCTCCAGCAGGGTTTCTCTTTACCCCGATATTTTGATTCCACAAAATTCGTAGAAACCTGATATTTTTTACTGGTTTCAACAAAGGCAACTTCCCCATTGTACCATTCAACAATCATTGAGGCACCAGTTTTATCCATAACCGGAATTCGGGCTACATCAAGAGCTCCAATATTATAGGTATTAAAAAACTCTTTTACATCTTCAATATTTGCACAGCTAGCAAGAATCCTATCAAGCAAAGAACCCAACAGATTAGCTTTGCCCGCTGTGGCTTTCCAGCCCTGGCTACTAAGCCTGTTGCCATCAACAAAAAGTCCTTTCTCATTCATCCCACCCTGCACTGAATTCACAATCATTTTAAAACCGAGGCACACGCGTGCATAATCACTCTTGCTTGCTGGCACATACCAGATTAAGGTTAAAGGGAATGTAGCATCCTCATTACTACCCGCAAGGGCAGCTGAAGAATCTGACACCATAACTATGGTACAGGAATTGGATTTTGTTGACGAAAGAAAAAGTAAGATAAAAACAAAAACAATTAGCTTTTTCATATGCTACCTTTTTATGGCTGGTTAACTCTCTAATCAAATTTACGTCATCGAACAGATTAAAGAAATAATATCGACAAGCGTCATACTTACGTCGATGTATATATGCATGGACATGAACATGATGAGAGAACTTAAGAAACTCAAGAGCAAGATTCATAGTGAAATGTTTATTTCATCCGGTTAATGCATCCCGATTCCATCGGGAGGATTACAAGTGTGAACCGAGAGAATGAAGTGAATTCGTCAAATTTTTCTTAACTTTGGGTGTCCCTCCATTTTTAACTAAAAATAGCCATACATGATATCAGACATGTCTTGAAAAGAGATTACTGTAAATTATTGTCAATCAAAACAAAGCCACCATGAAATCAAAACCATTCCTAACATTTGGCATAATAACATTCCTGGCATTTTTTACTGTATCACAGGTGAATTGCCAGTATGGTTTCCATCTTGAAGATTACCTGGCTTTTGTAAACAATAACAAGCACCTGGAAGCACACCAACTCCTTTCAAGGCATGCTCCAATGAATGAATATTACTCTGCAGTCAATAATGGTACACCTCTTAAAAACTATTTGTACCTCGATTCTATCATTGAAAAGTATGAATTAACGCAAGATGAGCTGATGATGCTTTCTGAAAATCAGTTTCTGGTTACAGAAAGAATCAGTTACGGCAAAACGCCTACTGCAATGATCGATGTTTACAATAAGGATTTACCTTTTTTCGTGTCGACCGATGCAATTCTTGATGCCTTGCATAATGCTTATTCATCAATTCTAATGGCAACTGAGGCAGAATTATTATACCCTAGGTTGATACGTATAATTAACACATTGTATGATTCTCTCCCTCAGCAAATAACTAAATATGGCTCGATATCAGGTATGGAGAAATCTCTTGAAGACCTTGATCTGTTTGTTACTGTATTTAAAAATTTATCAAGTCCTGATTATTATCCGCCAAAACTTGTGTCAGAAGATAAGGTAAAGGAGATTTTAACAGCTATACAGGATGAAAAATTTGTTTCCATCCTCCTCTTTACTGATTTTCCAAGGGCTATAGATTTCAGCCAGTTTACTGTGCGGGGCCATTATTCAAAAAGTGAGGAACTGACTACCTATTTCAAATGCATGATGTGGCTTGGACGTACGGAAATTGTGCTAGCCAATGCTCCTAAGGAATGGTATGCACGCGGATTTAACGAGGATGGACTTAAAAGGCTGAATATGTTGGCCATGATGCTTAATGAATCGCTCGAATTGTCAAATGTTAAAGCCACATTGAATGAGATAGACGGTGTTATTGAAGCATTGGTGGGAAAGAGCGATAACCTTCGTCCGGAGGACCTATCTGGCATTTTAAAAGACTTAGGGATAGAAAATGCCAGTGATTTATTGTCAGACGACCTGTTTAACACCTACCAGAAAGTACTTCTTAATTCCCCTGAATTCAATCAACAGATTTTATCGAGCTTTGTTATGGGTACTGAAGGATCAGAATTATCGACCATTCCAGTATCCTATTATCTCCTTGGACAGAGATATGTCATTGATTCCCACGTGTTTTCAAAGCTTGTTTATGATAATATTGTCTACCATGAGGAAAAAGTCTTCAGAATGATGCCTGATCCCCTGGATGCCATGTTCGTCCTGGGAAATGATAATGCTTTGCCCTTGCTGTCAGAGGAACTGGAGCAATGGCATTACTCTTCGCAACTGGCGGCAATGAGATATCTGGTTGAGGCCCATGAGCACTCCTTTTGGCATATTTCATTCTACAACGGCTGGCTGCAGTCGTTAAGGCTTTTGAATCCGTACAAAGATCAGGATAACATGCCATTGTTTATGAAAACAGTGGCCTGGCAGCAGGAAAAGCTTAATACACAATTATCTAGCTGGGCCCAATTAAGACATGATAACATCTTATATGCCAAGCAATCCTATACGGGAGGCACTGGCTGCTCATTTCCCCACTCCTATGTTGAACCTTACCCTGACTTTTACCGACAAATAGGCAATTTAGCAAGAAGAACTTCAGAAATAGAAATCTTTAGCCAGGTTCACAGTCGCTTTTCGGATCAAAATGCACAGGAATATTTTCAATTTCTGGGAACTACTATGGATATGCTGGCTACTATAGCTCAGAAAGAGCTTGCTGGGGAAAACCTGAATAAAACTGAGACAGCCTTTCTTCAAGCTATGATACATCAGGTTTATGCAAGCTATGATGGCTGGTATATAAAACTACTATTCGGATCGAACGGCAAGGATACTCGATATACTGGCGATGATGATTACCTCGTCGCTGATGTCCATACCCAGCCTACCGATCGTTTCGGCATTACTGTAGGGAATGTGCTACATGTAGGCACAGGTAAAGTAAACCTGGGAATTTTTCTGGCTGAATCCCCTTCGGCTGGATTCCAACCTATGGCCTTTGTTGGACCCGTTTTGTCATATTATGAAAAAACCACCACTAATTTTCAAAGGCTGAATGATGAAACATGGGGTCAGATGGTCATCACTAATACACTTCCCGAACGTCCCGACTGGGTGAATGTTTATCTTGCTGATTCAATGGGTAACATGAGGCCTCCCGGAAGGGAACTGGCAGGATTACTGTATACCGGAATAGAGGAATGGGAAATTGACCAATCCCCCGAAACGGAGTTGTCAGTCTATCCAAACCCTGTATCAAATGAAATGGTTATTAAATGTTTTTTACAGGATAGGGATAAGATTCAGATTGGAGTTTACAGTTTAACGGGACAATTGGTCAATAGCATTTTCTCAGATGAAAAACCACCGGGTGATAACGAAATCCATTGGAATGCCCAAAGCTTGCCTGGAGGGGTGTATTTTATCAGGCTAACTACCAAAAATGGATTAATACATTCGAAAATCGTCAAACATTGACATTAAAACGGCAAGTTTATCAGAGAGAGTGGTCCAGTCTGCTTAGCGAATCCCGATTATTATACTTCAATAGGGTTCATATTATGAAAACTAAACTTTTTTTCATTACCCTGTTCATTGGATTTACTGCCTTTGGACAAGATTTTGTAATGACTTTTACCATAACTTGAAATAGACTGCTTGAAGAATGATAGCTTTCATCACGTAGCCAAGATAATCTTTACTCTCCTGTGGATGAAGATCTTAACGAGGAATAGTAGCGATATCTGCAACAGCCTCAATGGCCTTATCGATATGATCTTCAGTTGTAAACGGCCCAGCGCTAAGACGCACAGTGCCATGAATTTCCGTTGTTCCAAGAACTTCATGTACCAGAGGAGCACATTGCAATCCGGTTCGGCATGCAATATCATAATCAACATCAAGCATGGTTCCAACATCTCCTGATTCCCATCCTTCGAGGTTAAAGCTTAATAAGGGATTTTGATTTTCGACATTTTCTGCACAATAGGTAGTGACTTTATCGATATTTTGCAGTCCGATACGTAGCTTATCCCATAGTGCCATCTCCTGATCATGAAGTTTCATGACTCCCTGTTCCAGAACCCATTTAGTTCCAGCATACAATCCTGCAACTCCAACTGTATTCATTGTTCCACATTCAAGAATGTAAGGAAACTCGTACAGATGTGTTTTTACAGCAGAGCGAACACCGGTCCCGCCAAATCTGGTCCCCTTAATTGGAACACCTTCCATAACATAAGAACCACCAATACCCGTTGGACCCATCAAACACTTATGTCCGGTGAAAGCCAGGGCATCAATGTTCATTGCCTTCATATCGATTGGAATTGCTCCGGCACTCTGACTGGCATCAACAAAGAACAGTACGCCGGCTTCCTTACATATTTTGCCAATTTCAGAGATTGGCTGGATGGTACCGATAACATTAGAACAGTGATTCACAATAACAACCTTCGTATTCTTCTTGATCGCCTTTTTTATATCTTCAGGATCAACATAACCATGTGAATCAAAACCTACTCGATCAACCTCTGCAATACCGTCCATTTCCAAGTGATATACCGGTCTTAATACAGAATTATGCTCTACTTTTGTTGTAATTATATGATCTCCCTTTTCAACGATACCTTGAATCAACATGTTGAGAGAGTCTGATGCATTGTAACTGAAAGTCAATCTTTCAGAATCATCACCATTAAAGAACTTAGTTAATAATTTCCTGGTGTTTTGAATGATTTCTTCTGCTTCAAGCGCAGCATCAAACCCTGAACGTCCCGGGCTAACACCATTTTCTCGGTAAAACTGGTCCATGTATGTGTAAACAGCTTCAGGCTTTGGAAAAGATGTGGCGGAGTTATCTAAGTAAATCATGGTAAAAGTTGTTAGTCTTAAGTTATTAGTCTTGTATTCGGTTTTTGTCTTCACTATTTATAACAATGGAATCAGCAACGATCTCGGCTAGTGTCTTGATTTGTACGTTTAGCTTGAAAGCATGATTAATCTGAATGAGTTGATCGACACAGTTATGACACGGTGTTGCTACTATTGTGGCTCCCGTTTTTCTTATTTGTTCGGCTTTGAGCTCGCCCATTTTCATACGCCGTTCATTGTATTCACTCATGGCTAAATGTCCGCCACCGCCACCGCAACAGAAACTTTCGGTACCGTGGGGGGTCATTTCTACAAAATTTTTGACTGTTTTGCTCAGGATATATCTTTGTTCATCTATCACACCGCCCCCTCTGACTAAGTTACATGGATCATGTAATGTCACCACTTCTTCGATCAGATTTGGATCAGTTTTTATCCGACCATCCCGTAAATATTCAGCTAAAAGTTCAACGGAGGTCAATACATTATAGTCCAGCTTCTTGTCCAGATAATTAGGCGCCTCCCAACGGAAAGATCGCGATCCATGACCACATTCAGCCAATACACATTCTTCTGCCTTCAGTTCCTCCATTTCATCATCCAATCGCTTTGCTATAATTTTGGCATGCTCAGGATTACCAGAAAAGTATGCATAGTTGGTTACATCGTACATTTTGGTTGACAGAGTCCAGCTTTCTTTGGCCACGTGAAATACCTTAGCCATGGCAGATATTGACAGGGGAAAGAATTTTGGTTCTCTGGGATTCAGTGTATACAAGTATTTTTTTTCAATTTCATTTAGTGGAATTTTGGCTGTTTCATCCTCTAAATCGTCCTGAAGGTCCTCTTCCAACCATTCCAGTGTATCAACAAATTCTTCAGTTGGAATAGCCATATTGTTCCCAGTATTGAGGGCAGAGTCTACCGTTGATTGAAGAGTTGAAGGAACCTTGTCCATATTGGCAAGCATTGTTCTACCGGTTCTAACCAGATATTCAATATCTACTCCGATTGAACAATGGATATTGCATCGTCCGCACATTGTACATGCCCCAAATAATTGATCGACCATCTCTTCAACAAGTTCATCATCAATAGCTTTTGCACTAACTAACCCAGGAAATAATTTGCCAGAGAAAGTACAGTACTTCTTGTATATAGAAGCTACAAGATCCACCTTATGTGCAGGTGTGAGTTTTTCGTCTTTTGTTGCCAGAAAGACCGGACAACTGGTTGCACATAAACCACAATGTACGCAACTGTTAAGGGCAGTTAATAATTTACCGTCGATGTTGTCAAATACGGTTAGGCCTTTGGTTATTTGTTGGTCTGTGATCGTATTACCCATATTGTTTATCAAATTTCAAGTCTCTACCTATCTTTTTTATTTCCAGACCCCACGATATCCGTAAAACCATCCCAGATGGTATCTGGCTGCGAAGAAATATACAATATGCCTCAATTTCCCTACTGGTATATATAATAGCAGAAGGCTTACTATCAAGCAATAAGCCATGTCCGGAATCCAGTTCATGACTACTAATGCTGTGGCAATCTGAAAAATTGTAACCAAAAAATTCGATATATAATCATCTGGGTTAGACAGGCTTCTCAATCCTGACTTTACCATCCGTTTAATTAGTATTCCAAATCCGCTTAGACTTGTTAGTGCGATAAAACCCAGGAATGCTACTTTGAGGAAGTTGGAATAGCTTATTGAGAAAAAACTTAGAATCAGTAAGAATAGGCAGAGGAATGTGCCGAAATGATATAGCAATCCGGCAGAATAGGTTGGCAGGTGGAGATAGGCTGATTCCTTTCTCTTTGGACTCATGGCCCCTGTCATTGAGTAGGCTACCCCCTTCAGGGGATTTCCCGCAGGCTTTGCATAATCTTTGGCATTGCCTTTTTTGATTAGGGAGAACAGGATATTAATGCAGCCCAAGGCACAAATTCCCAGGGTAGCAAGCAAAAGAATTTTGTACCAGATCATAATCATCGATTTTGCTTAGACGCAACCGTCTGGTTTTGGAAGTCCGGCAACACGACAAGCACCTCTGGCTGGTCCGAGTGGGAATAACTGGTATATTTCACGGAGTTTGACACCGGTTTCCTTGCAGATGACCCTAACCATGGGAGCCATATCTTTCTCTTCCCAGTTTTTGCGAATAACATTTACTATTGCCCAATGCTTTTTGTTCATTTCTTCAATGCCATCGTATTTGGCTATCAGGCGAGCAACTTCTTCATCCCATTCTCTTGGATTGATTAAAAATCCATCACCATCCATGTCAAATGTTCTTCCGTCAATTTCAATTGTGGCCATAAAGTTTCCTTTTTTGGTTTAGTGAGAGTCAAACTCATCAATTATTTCATCTACAGTGAGACAAGCGTCTGGCAAGACAAAATCAGGGCAAAAGCCAAGGATAGATTTTGTTTGGAATCTCTTACATGTTTCCCATTTATGATCTTGGGAGATACAAAATTGTTCCATAAAGAAATTCCTTAGTGCTGAAGTTGAGAAAGTACAATCATCTTGGATCAGCTTGCAAGTAGGCTTATTTGGACAAAATATATCCATTAATCGATGGATGAGTTGAGTTATTTGGCTTGCTAATATATATACTTCATCGTGAAAATTACGATGATTAACGTAATTTATACGATATCAACACGCAACTTACTTAAGTGCTTGTTTTTCTGTGTTTATCGGACTTTGGATAGACTCAATTTGCAACAGGCACTCTCCAATCCTTTGTTTTATTGACTTTGAAGAAAGATTGCTAATCAGATTTTGAAGTAAAAATGTTTCTTCAGCAATTTGCTTCAGGTATGCTTCTGATAATATAGGAGACCCTTTAAGAACAGGAATGAATACATTGCCATCAAGAAAGCACACACGAACATCATTTAGGGCAATGGCGGTTGTCCAAGGGACAAGTACCTAACTGTCTTGCAGATTGACAGTTCGATCTTGTGTTTTTTCTTTGTTAGCCTGTAAGTCTTTAATTTTCATTCCGTTAGATCATTTGCATTCCGACTCAAAACAATGGAGGCTGGGTAGATGGGCTGGAAAACAAAACTTACTCAAGTCTAACCATTTAATTGTTGCCGCTTCTCTATATCATTCTCGATGTGCCGCAGTATATCCAAAAGTAAAAATAGTAGAGTATGTTCTTCGGATAAATTTGCAGTATTTAAATTGTATATCTCCTTCCAAATCCCCTTTAATACTGCACCTGTGATTATCTGATCACCGAGTGTAAGATCATAGACCTCTTTCCCAAGATCCTCTATCATTGTTCCGGTAATATATTCATCACCGTATCGCAATTCATAGGTTCTTTTCAACACACCATATTTGATCACACCAGATAATTCCTGATCCCCCATAAGGAAGTTTACTGAATCCTTCATAAGGTAATGTTTCCAAATGCCTTTGATAGGCATGCCATCAAACTCTGCTTCGATTTTGTGTCTGAAAGGGACATATTTAATGTCGCCAAAGAAGTTCTTAGAACCGATAAAGAAGTCCAGGTAATACACAAATGGTGCCTCTTTGATTTCACCATCGATCTGTTGCCCTTCTACCGTTAGGCTTATGCTTGAACAAAATGGAACTATTTTTTTGGATCCGGTAAAATTGCAATTGGAATCCAGATCATCCAGGGTAGCACATCCCGAAAGCAATAAGATAGCAACTACCGCAATTGGAGTGAAAGTAAACTTTTTCATGAGGCTTCAATTATAGGGATTATACGCAAATGTGGTGCCAAAAACGAGGGCATTCAACTTCAAATAGTTTGGGGCTGGATACTAGGATATTTATGCATCTGGCCAGCCTCATCAACAAAAAGATAAACCAGGCTGAGCCATATTCTATCAGACTTTATTTTGGTGAGCTGTGGAAAAAATTTTCTTCATAACAATCTGATTCATCTATTGGTTCAGAATACGATTAATTCTCTACCCATTCTGGATTTACTATTGATGGTACAGGTGCAGAAGTATTCATTCTCCAATCTGATAATATCTTTTTCATTTCTGCTAATTTTTTTCCTTCTTCAGCTGCCAGGTTCTTCTTTTCACCAATATCTTGAGCTAAATTGAAAAGTTCGAATTCTCCATTTTCAAAGTATTCAATGAGTTTCCAATCACCCATTCGAACAGCAGATCCTGGTCTGGTTCTGAATTTTGGGTCTTGAGTTTCATTGTTCCCATTTTCCAGATAGAAAGGGAAGTGCCAGAACAAAGGACGTTCCGCAATCTCGCCTCCTTTAAGAAGTGGAGCAATACTGATACCATCCAGTTGTAGACTTGAGCCTATTTGAGATCCGGTTATATCTAGCAAGGTAGGATAAAAATCAAGGTTTGAGACAGGGATGTCAGAGAAACCACCGGCCTCAACATGATTTTTCCAATAAATGAACATAGGTTCTCTTATTCCGCCCTCATAATATGAGCCTTTACCTGCCCTCAAAGGCCATTGTTTGGTGATCCTGTAAACTCCTCCATTATCAGAGATAAAAATGATCAATGTATTGTCAATAATATCACTTTCTTCAAGGTAAGAAATCAATCTCCCAACTTGATTGTCCATATTCTCAACCATACTGGCATAATTTGCATTCTTTTGTCCATTCCAATCTTCTTTATCCTGATATTTTGACACCAGATCCTTATATGGATGAATTGGAGTATGAACTGCATATGGAGAGTAGTATAAAAAGAATGGACTCCCATAAACTTCCTCAAGAAAATCAAGCACTCCATCCATTACTCGGTTAGTCAGATACTGACCATCGAAATTAGGCTCTAGTGGTACATTCTTGTAGGGAGGATAATAGCTGCTGGGATGCCCTGCATGGGTGCCTCCAATATTTCTATCAAACCCCTGAGTAGTAGGATCATCATTGAGGTGCCATTTACCTGCATGACAAGTCACATATCCTGCTTCTTGCATAGCCTCAGCCAAAGTAAAGAAGGAATCGTTAAGAATAGTGGTATTTTCAACTGGAATTAGTTTTCTATTCTTACTCTTCCCCCTTGCAGATGAACCAACTGTATAAACTCCATGTCTGGGCGTCCACATCCCACTTATCATGCAGGCTCTGCTTGGTGCACAGTTAGAAGCAGAGGCATAAGCATTTGTAAAGATCATTCCTCCCCCCGCAAGAGCATCAAGATGGGGCGTTTCATAGTATTCTGAACCATTGAAACCAACATCCCTCCATCCCAAATCATCGATATTCATCAAAACAATATTCGGTAAAGATTTTTCAGGATCGTTACAAGAACTAAGCAGAAACGCGAAAATGGAAACAAACAATAATGATCTCATGGAAGTAACTATTCGATTTATCCTAAATGTAGCAATTCCATATTTAATTAGCCAATTTCCCCCGGCTTCAACACAGCTATCTGCGTATTCTTGCGATTCCGAACCTCATGTCCTGCTTAAATTGTCAGGAATTTGTGTCCGTTTTGGTCAAGAATATTCACGTTTTATTGTATCCAGTGGCTTTCTATTTGAAAAGATCCTGTATTGTTTTCATAGGTAGAAACATCTTTCCGCTACTGGGTAATTCAGCAAAGCCAAATCTTTCGTAAAATTTAACCGCATGCTCGTCAATTGGATCTACTACAACTGCAAAACTACCAACATAATGTGATGAGTGGTAACATCGTTTCAAGGCATCTATCAGTAACATTTTTCCAACTCCCTTACCTTGAAAATGCTTGTCAATAGCAATTCGTCCTAACAGAATCATTGGGATTGATGTGTAGGATTTTGGAAAACGCTTACTGTATTTCTGTGGAATTATTTTCTGGGAGATACTAGCACTAGACAGGGTGTAATAAGCAATGACTTCTTTGGTTTCTTTGCTTTCATAAACAAAACAGGCTGATAGTTTTCGTTTTACATCTTGATTCGCCTGTTGCTTGAAATAGCGATTCAGAAGATCAGTACCACTATCAAACGATTCACGGTTATGTTTAGTCGATAAGGGTACTGTTAAGTATTTCATTCTGACAACAATTGATCATAAGCTTCTTTAGCAGATATCAACACCTCATTAGGCTCTGGAGGATTCATTAGGATGTCAAAGAATATTATTTTATCCTCCTCAGATGCCAGTATTTGTTCATTTTCTTCAATGATCTCTTTAGCTTTATCCTGAACTGTTTCCAACACAAAATCTGTTAAACTTCTATAGCCGCCTAAAACCGAAGCCCTCTCAAAGAATTGCTTTTGATCTTTTGATAGCCTCGCATCAAATCTTGCATTATTTTTTTTTGCTGTGTCCATAATTCAATTCCTTTTTTTAGAAACGTACGTAATTATTCCGTACTTGGCAAAATTTGTACGGGCTATTTGTGTACAATTTATAATTTTCTACCCCCTTACTTCATAAACATCGCTAAACTCTCATCCGAATCGTCCAGGGAATGTAATTTCATAAACTCCGGATATGATAAGCTATACACATTAATCTCAATATATCTACCGCTTAAAGTGCTTGCTTCATTTTCTCAAGCTTGGGCCGCTAATTCCTTTATCAACTCCAAAATGCCTATCACCATTATCTTTTCACTTAGAGGCCAGCTGTCATTGACAGGAGCAACTACGTATGTTATATCAGGTTTTATGTCATTTATGCTGGAGTAGTTGCCTTTTGTCAGATTGGGTGATAAAGACGCTTTGCACTCAATTGCAATCCTCCTGCCCCTCATTTCAATTATAAAATCTAACTCGTTTGCCTGACTGGTCCTATAATGGTAAACAGAAATCCCGGGAAAACTGCCATATAATTGATTCAAAACAACAGTTTCCCACAAGCTGCCAAAAACAGGGTTTCCAAGTAACTGTTCAACAGATGCAATTTCAAGCAGAGTACAAATTATACCAGGATCGTATAAATATAATTTTGCACTTTTTATCAATCTCTTTCCAATATTTGGCAAATAGGGTGGCACCTGTTTTACCATAAAAGTATTGCTTAACAGATCGATATAGTTTCTTATTGTCACCGACGAAACACCAAGAGAGTTGCCAAGCCTGGAATGATTTACAACTTGTCCGTTTAAATGAGCCAGCATTTTCCATAACCTGTACATTGTTGTTGATGACACGCCACCCCACTGAAACAAATCTCTTTCCACGTAGCTTTGAACAAAATTGTGCTTCCAATTTTCAGAAGATTTTGATGATTTCGCTAATGCGCTGCGTGGATACCCTCCCTTGACCATATATGAGTTAAGATCTACTAACTGGTCTATTTCACTATAAATAAATGGATTTAATGTATGATAAGCGATTCTACCGGCTAGGCTTTCTGAACTTTGTCGTAATAATTGCACAGAGGCCGAGCCGAGAATCATAAAATGCCCATACCCACCCCACTCATCAACCATGCTGCGGATCAATGGGAAGATCTCAGGTTTTCTCTGTATTTCATCCAAGCAAATAAGCTTTTCCTTGTGTGATTGAAAGAAAAGTTCAGGATTCTCAAGGCGAGCCAAATCTGAGGGCCTCTCAAGGTCAAGAAATATCGAATTGGGAAAATCCTTAACTACTTGTTTGGCCAATGTTGTTTTCCCGCATTGTCGAGAACCAATTATAGCTGTAACAGGGTTTTCCAACAGACTTTCAACTACCCTCCATTCAATATCCCTTGGAATAAACATCACTTTTTTATGTAAATTTAAATTTTCCTTTTAAATATACAAGCTTTTTATAGCGATAATTGTCTTAATAGATGCATAAATCTCAACAAAATATTGCCAAATCCATTTCGCTGTAATGCACTTCTTTCGTTTCATTCTGATAGGTTTCACCTTAATGCTGTATCCCCTCTTCCAACTGAAATTAAATATAATTAAATCGAATTAACACCTACTTTCCAATACAAAACTTACCAAAGATATTCCCAAGAATCTCATCAGTAGATATCTCGCCGGTAATCTCGCCTAAAAAGTGTAAGATCTCGCGGATATCCTGCGATAGAAAATCACCGGATAAACCGGTCTCAAGACCGCCCCGAACACGAACAACCGACTCCTGAACACGAACCAAAGCATCGTAATGACGAGCATTAGTAACAATCACATCATGATCCTCAAAAGAACGAAGCGTAACAAAATTCAACAGAACTTCCTCCAACTCAACCAACCCAACCCCGTCCTTAGCACTTAGGATCAGTCGGGAGTCGGATCCCGGACCCCGGACATCGGACTGCGGACTTTGGACCCTGGACTGCGGACCCCGGACCCCGGACCCCGGACCTTCGACCAAGTCCCCCTTATTAACGACAACAATCAAGCTTTGGTCGTCGCGAATACGTTTTGTAACAGCCTTGACCCATTCCAAGCTTTCCTCTTCCGGCGCCGTCGGATCCGTGACCAGAATAATAACTCTTGCCTTCTCCATCTGCTGGTATGAACGCTCAATGCCGATTGTCTCGATGCTATCTTCGGTATGGCGTAATCCGGCAGTGTCGATAAATCTGAATAATATACCCTCAATCTGTATGGTGTCTTCAATTGTATCGCGGGTGGTGCCTGGTATTTCTGAAACAATAGCTCTATCTTCTTTCAATAATGCATTGAGCAAAGTGGATTTACCAACATTGGTTTCTCCAACAATGGCAACCGGAACGCCGTTTTTTAAGACATTACCTAGATGAAATGAGCGGGTGAGAGAATCAACCTTCTCAGATATTTCCTCAACAATGCCGCTCAGTTGTGAGCGATCAGCAAACTCTACATCCTCTTCTGCAAAATCAAGCTCCAACTCAACCAGACTAACAAGGTCGAGCAATCGGGAGCGTAAATCATTGATCTCACCCGAAAAACCTCCACGCATCTGATCCATCGCCAGCTGATGAGAAGCCTTACTCGATGAAGCAATCAAATCAGAAACCGCCTCGGCCTGACTCAAATCCAGCTTCCCATTCAAAAAAGCCCTCTGTGTAAACTCGCCAGGCGAAGCCATCCGGGCACCATTTCGAATCAATAAGTGTAAAATCTCCTGCTGAATATATTCAGAACCATGACATGATATCTCAATCAAATCCTCACCAGTATAAGACCGCGGAGCCTTAAAATAAGTAAGCAAAACTTCATCCAAAACCCGATCACCATCAACAATATAAGAGAATTGAACCCGCCAGGGGGGAAGAGGGGACAGGGGACTGGGGACTGGGGATTGGGGACCTCTTTCCCCTGACTCCGGACCCTGGACCTCGGACCCCGGACCTTTTTCCCGGGACCCAGGACTTCTTTCTTCTGACCCCGGACCCCGGACCCCGGACCCCGGACTTGTTCGTAGAACAATTCTTCCTACTATCCGAACTGCGTCTTCACCTGAAACCCGAATCAAAGCAATAGCACCCATACCCGGCGCCGAAGCAATAGCCACAATAGTATTCATAGTTTTATCAGCCTGAAGGACAAATATAGCCAGAAGAAGTAAAAACTTGTTACTGTCGTTCCTGTATCAGGGTCTGATCAGAAGAATTTTTTGATAGTGTTGTCAGATACCAGAATGATATTGGTCCGCTCGAAGCCATACTTTGTCCGGGCATTCCACCACCCATCTGACCTCCACCTGAGCGACCACCGCCGCCGCCACCCCGGCCTCCACGACCACCACCGCTGCCGCCGCTTCGTCCGCCTCCTCCGGTAGACATCGACTGCTGACCACCTCTCTGTCCCGACATTCCCGGTATGCCCGATCCGCCGAGCAAGGAGATACCAACAGATATGCGATCTAATCCATCCAATCCTGCCGGATGCAGAGCTGTGAGCGGAACAGCCACTGAAAGCTTTAAGTTATTGGTAGAATCTATCGATGCACCCGATTTAAATAAAGTCGAATCTGATAAGGGATCTTCAAGTAACCACACCTTACCCGATTGCCAGTACACAGGACTGGTATTTACAAGCTCAATCACTTCCTTACTGATTCCGGGATTCCGTGAATTATTCTGTTGTCGATAATTACCCTGTCGACTACTTCGTTCTGCCTGCCCGACACGCATCAAAGGGTATTTAAAATATACAAACTCCCGCTTTCTTGCTGCAGTATCAAGATAAACAGTTACTCCGCTACGTATCAATCTCTGCTGAACAAGCGGATCAGAACAGTATATGTCAAAATATAAATACTCTGAATCATTTGAAGACATCCACCGAAGCTTAGACTCAAAATGGTAACCTGTCATCTTAGTCTCACCCGACTTAATATCAGGCTGCCAAAAAGTAAGCAACTGCTTCCGCCCAGAACAAGCAGATAAAACAACAACAAGCAAAAGCAAATAAAAACCAATTCTAATCCTCATAGCAACAAAATGTTAAAATTATATCCCCAAACCAACAAAAAGACCTCACGATAGGCGTCACGATAGGCGTCACGAAGGGCGTCACGATAGGTGTCACCCTTTTTCGGTGCTGAGCATTCCGCAAGCAGCAAAAATATCCTCCCCCCGTGAAGCCCGTATCGTCGAATAAACCCCTCTCTCAGTAAGCTCATCCCTGAACGCCATAATCCGCTCATCCCCCGTGCCTTCCAGATCAGTATCCGGAATAGCATGAAAACGGATAAGATTCAGCCTGGTACGCATGCCTCCAAGCAGCTTCACCAGCTGATCAATATGAGCTTTAGTGTCGTTCACATCCTTGAACATAATATATTCAAATGAGATCCGTCGCTGGCGTCCCCAATCAAATTTCCTGATCACATTGAGCACATCCGGCAGGGGATTAACTTTCTCAACAGGCATCATACTCCTTCGCTCAGCAGAAAAAGGATTATGTAAACTAAGAGCCAGATGAGCCTCTGATTTCTCCAAAAAGATTTTCATCGATTCAATTACCCCGATGGTGGAAACCGTAATCCTCCTCGGACTCCAGGCATAACCCCATTCTGAGGTCATAATCTCCAGGCTTTTCAATACCTCCGTCAGATTATCAAACGGCTCACCCATCCCCATGTACACAATATTGCTAAGTGTATCTTTCTCAGGCAAACTGTGAATCTGATTAACTATCTGCCCCGCCGTTAATTGTCCCTGAAAACCCTGACGACCAGTCATGCAAAATTCACAGCCCATCTTACATCCAACCTGTGATGAAACACACAAAGTAGCCCGGTCATCTTCAGGTATATATGCCGATTCAATAAACTTGCCGCCATCAACAGAATAAAGGTACTTCTTTGTGCCATCGACCGATTCCTGTACCTTCACAGGATCAGCCAATCCAATCTCATAATTCTCCATAAGCAACTCACGGGCCTTCTTCGACAAATTAGACATCTCATCAATTGATGAAACCTTCTTCTTATACAACCAATCAGCCAGCTGTGAAGCAGTAAAACCAGGAAGCCCCAAAGCCCCAACAAGCTCCCTCAACTCAAAAAGAGTCAATCCAAACAAACATCTCTTTTCCATCACCACAAAAGTTAAAAAAAATTACCAATTAAACTAAAATAAAGGCTTAGGGCGTAGAGCATAAGGCTTAGGGCGTAAGGCGTAGGTATAGGGCATAAGTATAAGTAAAAAGGAATAACAGAATAACCGAGTTAACCGAATAACCGAATAACCGAATAACCGAATAACCGAGTTAACCGAGTAACCGAAAAAATCCCTACCTTGTATTTTCTAAACCAGTATCATATTAATGTGACCCAAAACCCAAATGACGAGGCCTAAAACCATATCCACTAAGCTCCTCATTCTTCTTGCATTTTTATTACTTCATCCTCAGACATATGCCCAGGTCGACACGCAGAATAGCACTGACAATCAAGGCAATGCATCTGTCTTTGTTAAATTTAACAATATCCCCGTAAGAGATCAACCCACTGTTTCAGGTAATGTGATTGCCATCTATGACCAGTTCGACAAAATTGTTGTGAGCCATCTTGCAGATGAGATGTTCTACGAGGTTGTTTATCCTATCGAAGGATATATCAACCGACTAATGGTGTACACCGAAAAAGAGATGGATGAGCTGTATATCAATGAAATAAATCAGATGAACGAGCTGGGCCTGGTAGCCAGAGGGATGACCCCATATCACGATATAATAAAGAATCGCGAAGGTTTACCAGCTTATGATCTTGACAGAAAATGGGCATTTGACACTATAAACCTCCTCAAATATGTCGCAGTGCCCCTCCTGGACGTGCGCAGCGGTCCATCAAAAAATTTCAAATCATTGGGCCAGTATCGCTTAGCAGACAAGATAATTATCGACAAAAACTACAAGAGCAGAGGCGGTTGGGTGAAAACGACTTTCCCCATCGAAGGATATGCGAGGAATATGGATCTCTATACCACCCAGGAAATTATCATCTACCATGAAAATCAGAGAGATTGGGTAAATGCTATTGGTAGCGCCCTGGGCATGGCTCCGATAGAGGAGATTATTTATGAAGAAGAAATTATCCTGCCGGATGAAAAAGTTATCCTGCCGGATGTAGAAGTTGATCTGAATGCTAACAAAGAAATTCTTATTTCAAATGTGATCGACAGAGACAGCCTGATACTGATACTTCAGGATTCAATCAGACGTCTGGAAGATGAGATGACAGCAGATGTTCTATCACTCCTTGCAGAGGAAGAGAAGAATAAGGAGATTGATCAAGCAGATGATGCTGATGATGAGGAGGAACAAGAGACAGAAAAAGTAATTGAGGAAGAGGTGCCGGAGATCCAAATCACGATGCCCGACTCAAGTATGAGCATCTGGTGGACAGACGAGCTGGATGCTGATGAGAATGATTTTCCTGAATCGGCTATACTTAATATATTATATGATTATCCCGATTCAAAAGAGAAATTCATACCCCGCTTGTCATATCGTCCGGAAGATGGAAAAAATTATCGCCCCTTTAACCTACCCCCTCCGAAGAAAATCAGGATAGGTAAACCTGCAAAATGGTTGATCACAGGAGATCCGGGTATGGCTCAGGGCAGATACAATCTAAAACTCGAACTTCTTGATAAGAAAACCGGTGATGTACAATCTACTCATTCATATCTGAACCGTGAAGAATTGAATCTCAAAAGCTTTGAATACCTTGAAGGCAAGAACAAATTGAGAATCAGCATTCTGGGCCATGTTTCACCTCTTTACCAGCCGGTTGAGCTTATTTTTCGCAGACTGGGATTCCCATATGGAGGCAGCGTAGAATTTTCGAAACAGAAATGGCCGGTAAGCTTCGGATTAGGAGTCAACGTCATGAAGGCTGAAACAGTATCAAAAGTCTATCACATGCAATCGAGCAATCTGTATCTTTTCGGAAAATATACCCCACTTAAATTATTCGATGACAGGCTCGATCTATTCATTACCGCCGGGGCCAGCTCATTCTGGTCGCAGATAATGAATGTCAAATATCCAACTCACGAAGACTATTACCCAACTGAAGCAAGCCGTGGATTTGGATACACAGGTGGCGCAGGTGCAGTTTTTGAATTCCACAAATTTCTGTTTGGACTACAATACCAACTTTACGGAACACCACTCGTTATTTTCGGAGCCCCATTGAATGAACCCGAAACACAAGAAGGTCTTAAAGATTATATCCCTACAACCCAATACAAATTGTTCGCAGGATCAAATCAACTGCAAGTAATGATAGGTTATAGAATTAATTAAGTAAGCTATGTCAATAATCAAACAAATATTAAAACAGACCATCCTGATCAGCTTACTGACCTTACTTATTTCTGGTTGTGTCAAAGACAATTTTACTGAACCGCCCGATCCTTTCATTAAACAAAGACTTGAAGAAGGACATGTAAGTTTTCAATTTGGCAATGGAGTGGATAGCTTCAAAATTCTGACCAACAGTGAAAATGTCACTTTTACTGATAAAGGGAACATACGCATACGGGGAAGCATATTTGCCGATCGCGACACTCTCGCTCCAGTACGTCTCAGTCAGGGTGATTTCATCTTATTGAAGAATGTCGGAAGCAATCAGAAATCGGTCTATCTCGAAGAATATGGTGAACTTCCCCTTAGCAAAGGTTCGTTTAAACTCCTCAACTCATCCGGTTCACCCAGTACTGAATTTCAAGGATTTGGAGGCTATTCAGAATTCACATTACCTCAGGTTGGTCTAATTCAGGATATGGAAATACCCCTGGTTGATGGCTCTCCTATCGGATTTGCTCAGGGCAGCGAATTACCTGATTTCCCGGTTAATCCAAACAACACATATTTCTATTTTTACTATGATGACCTCACGGATTTTGTACTCAGCCAATCAGCATTCTCAATCAGCCGGATGGCTTTAGATCCCGACGACCCCTATTTCTATGTTCATGCCAACGCAATGTCAATTCCGGGCTTAAACTCACTTGAAGAAGGAGGCTTTGCAACATCAGTTCAGGGAAATATACCATTTGAAGTGCCCTCAAGTCTGAGCTTTGGCAATGTAGAAAGCTTCAACTATGGCAATATCATGCTTGAAGGAGCCATCAATTTAGAATCTTTCGGTGTGCCCATTGTGATTGATGATGCAAATTGCACCATAGGCTTTGGCAACATGATCGATGGCCAGAATTTCTTCAACGGAGGAGAAGTACCAATGATGATGGGCCTGAAAGGTGGCTTTGTATTAGTAGTAGCCGAAATAGTTGAATGGAAACTGGGAGATGCCGCTGTTTCACTCAGAATAGGCAGCTACGATGATTTTGAGTTCAGCTATGCCGCATATTTTGATAATGAGATGAGTATTTTTGAACCTATCGAAACTCTGACCGGAATCGATGCCTCATCTGTGGCCTTTGACTTCATACAGCCTCCTCAGGAAACAAGAACAATAAGTACCTGGGGCACTTTGAGCTCAAATATTGATGATTGGACTATAGGTTTAAAAACTGATTCCTACATGGATTTCCCGGGCATTATGAGAATCGACATGGGAGGTGTGGAATTTGAAGCCAGCAGTGAAAGCCTTTATTTCGATTGCAGAATGCCTATCTCTCTTTTCTCAACTGTCGGACTCTCAGGCGAAATACAAGAATCCGGAGCTTTTAAACTGAAAGCTTATACCAGAGCTGGAGAATCATTCAGTAAATGGGGCCTTACAATTGATATAGGATACCGGGCACATTTCTTATTAGATGTGAAATCCATTAGCGACTGGTACTTCGAGATTTACGGGAAAGCATATCTTGACATCAGCATTGGTCAGCCCTGGTTCGATGCACATGGAATTACTGAGTTTAACGACCTGTCGGATCCAAGGGTAAAAGCATCCATCTCTTTTAAAGTTACTCTGCAAAGTAGTGGGAAATTCAGCGGATACCTCAAGTTTTCATTTTGGGGGATTGGGTATAAACTCAAATTCTCATTTAAACTTAATTCAAGTGAGCAATACTCTGTAGAGAGCCTCGAAGAAATACCTCTGGATGAAGTACCAATAGAAAACAGATTCCAAATCCAATAAGTGGTAATTACACAGATGAACTGAGCATGAAAAAAATAAAATCAATTTCAATTCTTCTAATCGCCATCCTCTTCTGCCAGGTCTCCTGCCTCAAGATTGTGATTGATAACACTTATGAAATCAAAAGTATCAGCTGGATAGATGAAGGACTGGATTTCGACAAAGACGATTATCCAACAAACAGAACTCTAGAGTGTATGCTTTTTCTGCTCGAACCTGTTAGTCGCGACATAGAAATCAGAATATACTACAGATTATCCGACACCCGCGATTACATTTTCTATGCTTCAATTGACGAAGAAGGATTCATGGGAGGAACTGATACCCCAATCAATATCCAGATTGGGCTCACACGTGAACTGAGCCATGGGAATTATGATTTTCTGATTGAAATCTATGAAAAAGATAATGACAGAGTTGAAGCCTCAGGAACAATTGAGAATGCTCCATTTGAACGACTCGCCAGCGATCAAAACTACGACCTCTCAGCATGGTGGTCAGATTATGATGACTATGATTACGACAATTATCCAAGGTCAGCATTTTTGAATATTGATGTTGACATTTCTCTTAGTATTGCCAAAGAAGTTAAAGCCGAAGTTCTCTATCAGAAAGCCGGCACAAATGACGACTACATATCCTATTTCAAAAGCGATTACTACACCATTAATGGTGACAACAACGACACATTAAGTGTTCCTACCGGATTTTACCCCGACACTCTCGGACACGGACTGTACAATTTCAAAATCGTGATTATGGAACTAAATGTTTTCTCACCGGTTTTGATATATGTAGGTGAGCAAACTTCATCCCTTAAAGAAATTCCATTCGAGAATGATTTTGAAGATGGATATCTGTACTCCCTCAATACCGAATCACTGGGTTGGACCGTCATCATTGATAATGATGGCGATGGCTATGCTCAAAACAAGGTTCTCCTGCTGGATGTAGATATTGATAAAGAGGAAACCGTTGATGTATTCGTAAAAATATTCAGAAAACAAGTAGATGAAGAAAACTACATGGTTCTTGATTCCACTGATATCTTTACCATAACTGGTAGTGGCCCCGGCGATCTGGTATACCTCCCTGTTCACAGCACCCTGGTCACCGACTCAGTAAAAATGCCACACGGCGAATATGATTTCATGATATCAGTATTCGAAATCCTCCCAAACACAGAATATGACCTAAGATTCTCATCCGACTCCATAGACGGAACAATACTAAAAACCCAAAAATTCGAACTAAGCAGCGAAGACATTTAAACAGAATTCAGCCCACCCCCCAAACGATTTCCAAACTAAAGACTTTTTTTGTCTTGCTGAAGACTGAAGACTTTTCTTTTTTCTTAGCTGAAGACTGATAACTGATGACTGAAAACTTTTTTAATCTACCTTTATCCAAAATCAAAGCATGAAGAACCTCCACCTAATCCTCTCCCTCCATTTAACACTTTTTTGTTTTCAGTTTGCTACGGCACAATACCAGATGCAACCTTATGACTATGTCAATCCTTTTATCGGAAGCATCAATTACGGAGCCACAAATCCCGGTGCGGTTTATCCAATGGGCATGATCTCTGCTGTACCTTTCAATGTTACCAAAACTGAAGGAAATGTTTACAATATGGATGAAGGTTGGTGTTCTACACCTTACTGGCATGACAACAAGGTGATTACCGGTTTCGGCCATGTAAACTTCAGCTCTGTAGGCTGCCCCGACCTGGGTAGCATATTATTAATGCCAACAACCGGTGAGCTAACAGTTGATCATAATGAATACGGATCCACATATTTCGATGAAACAGCCTACCCCGGATATTATCGTGCTTTTCTCAAAAAATCGGGGGTAATTGCCGAAATGACCACAACAACCCGTTCTGCCATATCAAGTTATGCATTTCCTGCCGGAGAATCTCATATCTTGCTAAACCTCGGACTTGGACTCACAAACGAAACGGGGGCTTATCTGAAAAAAGTTTCCGACACAGAGATTGAAGGATTCAAAATGCTGGGAACGTTCTGCTATAATCCCCAGGATGTATTTCCTGTTTATTTTGTTCTGCGTGTATCTAAAGCCCCTGAGAAAACCCAATACTGGAAATTCCACGATGAGCTTGCAGGAGATAAAAGTAATTGGTCATCAACTTCAGGCACTTACAAACTATACGAGAAGTATCAGAAAGAAATGGTTGGCGAAAATATTGGAATGGTATTCACGTATAATACCCGTCCAAATGAGAAAATCCAGGTACAAATAGGGATTTCTTACGTCAGCATAGCCAATGCACGCGAAAACCTCGATGCCGAACAAGAAGGTTTCCGTTTCAATAAAGTACGTGAAGAAGCACGCCAAAAATGGTCAGAATACCTAAACACCATCCAGCTTGAAGGAGGAACAAAAGAGCAAAAAGAAATGTTCTACACCGCATTCTATCACACCCTCCTCCACCCAAATATCCTAAACGACATAAACGGCCAATATCCCGAAATGGAATCAAACAAAATAGCCGATTCCCGCCTGCCCCGATCCAATCGGGGATTCCCAATTCCCGTCAGCCCCGATGCAATCGGGGATTCCCGCTTCACAATGTTCTCCCTCTGGGACACTTACCGCAATTTCCACCCCATGAAAGCCCTCATCTTTCCCGATCAGCAGCTTGCAATGGTAAACACTATGCTTGAGATGTATAAAGAAAGCGGAGCATTGCCAAAATGGGAGTTTGCCGGACAAGAATTTCACGTTATGGAAGGAGATCCTGCTTTGGCTGTAATTTCTGACACTTATATGCGCGGACTACAAGGCTTCAACACAGACCTTGCATGGGAAGCGATGTATCATCATGCCTTTTCACCCGGAAACGAGAATACTATCCGGAGAGATAATGATTTCTATCTTGAAAATCATTACATCCCAATCACCAGCCCGCACGACAACTCAGTATCACAGGCAGTTGAGTACTATGCAGCTGATTATGCCTTTGCTCAATTTGCTAAAGCAATCGGAAAAGACAAAGAATATGAGATTCTGCTCAAACGATCAAAAGGATACAAGAAATACTTCGATCCCGAATACGGTTTACTCCGTCCGGTAACGCCCGAAGGGGACTATTATGAGCCTTTCGACCCCAAAATGGGTGAAAATTTTGCTCCCAGCCATGGTTTTCATGAAGGAACATCATGGAACTACAGTTTTGCCCTTCCACATGATATTCCCGGATTGATAGATCTTTTGGGTGGTGGCAAAGCTTTTACAGAGAAGCTGGAAACCTGTTTTCAAGACTCATTGTACGACATGGCCAATGAACCCGACATGGGCTATCCCTGGTATTTTAATTTCGTGAAAGGAGAAGAATGGCGTACTCAGAAGTATGTTAAGTACTGCATTGACGAGTGGTACTCCACCAAAGCCGATGGCCTGCCTGGTAATGATGATGCCGGCACAATGAGCACCTGGCTTATGTGCGCCATGATGGGGATATATCCGGTAACACCGGGCGATCCCGTTTATGCCCTTACTACTCCTGTGTTCAAAAAAGTCATAATCAAACTCAACCCCGACTTTTATCCGGCAGGTGAACTTATTATTGAATGTGATAAAGACCCTGCTAAATACCCCTACCTGAAAGGTTCGAAATTCTTCATATCACATGAAGAACTGGTGCAAAGCGGAAATTTAAAGTTCAGACTAAGAAAATAAGTTAAAAAAGCTTAAATATCAGCTTAGCTTTTCATTCTACGATTTTCCTATTTAAATTTGATAGAACTAATTTATTTATAATCTATCAACTTAGATCACTGCTATGAAAAGAGCGTTTACACTTGTGCTTCTGGCCATGTTTGCTATGACAACTATGGCTCAGAAAGCTCCCCTCACGGATGGGAAAGTCCGATTGGAAGCTATGCAAAAACAGCTGCAATTGCGAGATAAATCAGAATTTAAAGACCTCCACTGGCAATTTCTGGGCCCTACAAATCTTAGCGGACGAGCCACTGATGTTGAAGCCGTAAAACCCAAAGGTTCAAGCTATACCATTTGGGTGGCCACTGCATCAGGCGGTGTGTGGAAAACCGAAAATGAAGGTAACACCTGGATCAGCACTTTCGATGAACAGGTAACAACCGATATCGGTGATCTGGCTATCGATCCTAAAAACCCTGAAGTTGTTTGGGTGGGTACTGGTGAGGCCAATATTTTCAGATCATCAATGGCTGGTTGTGGGATCTATAAAACAAGTGATGGTGGTAAAAGCTGGAAGAATATGGGGCTCGAAAACACCAATACTATCGGTCGGGTTGTGATTCATCCTGAAAATACTTCAGTTGTTTATGTGGCAGCATCAGGAAATGAGTGGACCACAAATCCTGAACGTGGGGTTTATAAAACAAGTGATGGTGGAAAAAGCTGGAAGAATATCCTCTATATCGATGAAATGACAGGCGCCAATGATTTGGTAATGGATCCATCTGACCCAAACACTTTGTACGCCTGCACATGGCAGAGAGTCAGAGATAAATGGAATGACCCCAGAACTTACGAGAATTATTCAGGCACAGGAATATGGAAAACAACTGATGGTGGAAAAAGCTGGAATGAAATCAATACCGGATTGCCAGTAGCCAACCAAAGAGGACGTATCGGAATTGATATCGCTCCCTCCAATCCTGATGTACTGTACATCCTTCTCGATAATTATGAAATTGCCTACAAAGCAAAAGCCGGACAACGCGATGCATATGGTCGTCCGAAAGCAGATGTAATCAAAGGAGCAACTGTTTACAAATCGAGCAATAAAGGTGAATCCTGGAAGAAAGTCAGTGGACTAGACAAAGATACCAAACGCTATATGGAAGGCCATTCAGGCACTTATGGCTGGGTTTTCGCACAAATAAGGGTCGATCCTCAGGATGAGAATAAAATCTACACAATGGGTCTCTTTCTGAACACCTCAACAGATGGTGGTAAAACATTTAAACGCGAAAGCAGGATACATATGGACCATCATGCCCTCTGGGTTGATCCGGATAATCCAAATTACCTCTTAAGTGGAAATGATGGTGGTGTATATGTAAGCTATGACGCCGGTGGAAACTGGAAACACTTCGTTGATATCCCTGTTATCCAATTTTATAATGTTGCTTTCGATATGGGTGACCCTTTCAAAATTTACGGATCAGTGCAAGATCATTTCTCATTCAGTGGTGAAGTAAATCTTTCGCGGGGCCGTGATCGCATTCAGCCGGTTAAGTGGAACTCTGCACCAGGTGGTGAAGGCTCTACCCATGCCGTTGATCCACGTGATCCCGGGGTAGTATATTCATGCGGATTCTATGGGAGTCTTTCACGTACAAGCATCAACAGCCGTGGTCGCAGAAATAATAAAAACATTCTGCCAGTAATGGATGAAGGAGAAAAACCCCTGCGAGGCCAATGGGTAGCACCATTTATCCTCTCTCCTCACAATCCCGATATAATCTATCATGGCATGCAGTATGTTTTCAGATCACGCGATCGTGGAAATACCTGGAAACAAATATCTCCGGATCTCACATTCAATGAGCTTGACAAAATTGGAGATATATCTTATCAAACATTGTTTGCCCTGTCTGAGTCTCCTCTGAAATTCGGATTGCTGTATGCCGGTACCGATGATGGCCGTCTGCATATTACCAAAAATGGCGGACAAGACTGGAAAGAAATCCTGAACGGTGTGCCAAAACACAAATGGATATCAAGAGTAATTGCTTCAGAATATAAGTTGAGCCGCGTTTATATGACTCAAAATGGAAAAAGGGATGACGATTTTCAGATTTATGTATGGAAATCAGAGGATTTTGGCGAAAATTGGGAAGATATCTCCGCTAATATTCCTTTAGGTCCTGTTAATGTCATCCGGGAGGATATAAATAATCCTGACATCCTCTATGTTGGAACTGATATAGGTGTGTACATTTCAAAAGACCAGGGCAAAAGCTGGGAAATTCTGGGCGATTTGCCCTCTTGTTATGTGCATGACCTTGTGATTCAACCACGTGAAAATATTATGATTATTGCCACTCACGGACGGGGTATGTTTGCCCTGGACCTCGACACTGTCAATTAAGAACTCAACAAACACTGTTCGAAAAATCAAAATACGCTGTTATGAAAAATCACAAGACATCTAAATTATTAAGCCTGGTCGCCTTAATGCTTTTCCTGATCAGTTCAGCTGGTATTTGTCAGCAAACTGATCCCATCCTCGACGGCAAAACCCGTTTGAAGATGTGGGATAAGCATCAGGTAATGAAAGAAAAGTCTGAGTTTAAAGATCTGAATTGGCAATTGCTCGGTCCTACAAAAACCAGTGGCCGTTGTACTGACGTGGCTGTTGTTGAACCTCGCGGTGCCAGCTACACTATGTATGCAGCAACTGCATCAGGGGGTGTATGGAAAACTGTTAATGAAGGAGTGACCTGGGAGCCAATATTCGAGAATGAGGTCACAAGCTCAATCGGAGATATTGAAATTGATCCGAAAAATCCAAATACTCTTTGGGTAGGAACTGGTGAAGCAAATATTTTCCGCTCCTCACATGCAGGATGTGGAATTTACAAGTCAACTGACGCGGGTAAAACCTGGAAAAATATGGGTCTTGAAAACACAAGTACCATTGCCCGTATTGTTATTAACCCAAAGAATACCAACATTGTTTATGTAGCTGCAGGTGGGCACGAGTGGACAAAAAATCCTGATCGTGGTGTTTATAAAACTACTGATGGTGGAAAAACATGGGCTAAAATATTATATATAGATGATGAGACCGCGGCTAATGACCTGGTGATGGATCCAAAAGATCCGAATACCCTTTATGCCACAACATGGCAACGTACCCGTGACAAGTGGAATGACCCACGTACTTATGCCAATCATACCGGCAGTGGTATTTGGAAATCAAGCAACGGTGGAAAAACCTGGGATCAAATTAATAATGGTTTACCCGAAGCCCGATACAGAGGCCGTATTGGTATCGATATAGCCCGCTCAAATAATAAGGTTGTATATGCATTTGTCGACAATTATGAAATCGCCAAATCCGATGATAACAGTGGTGCCACTGATTCATACGGACGTCTGAAAAGTGGAATCATTAAAGGTGCAACAGTTTATCGCTCAAACGACAAAGGTAAAACCTGGAAGCAGGTTAGTGGATTAACTGAGGATACAAAAAAATATATGGAACGCCACTCATCTACTTATGGATGGGTATTTGCCCAGATGCGAGTAGATCCTAATGATGAGAATACTATTTACACAATGGGATTAGGACTAAATGTTTCAAGAGATGGAGGCAAAACTTTCAGCAGGCTAAGAGGCATGCATGGCGACCATCATGGTTTGTGGATAGATCCCGAAAATTCAGATTACCTGGTCAATGTTAATGATGGTGGAATTGTAATATCATACGACAAAGGTAAAACATGGAGACTCTTCACTGATAACCTGCCAGCAGTTCAATTCTTTAACCTCTGGTATGATATGGATACCCCATTTCATGTGTACGGATCAATTCAGGATCATGGCAGCCAAAGAGGCGCTGTTGATCTCTCAAGAGGCAGAGACCGTATACCAACTCAGGACTTCGAACGAGCTCCGGGAGGAGAGGGATCAAGTCATGCAATAGACCCAAGAGATCCAAATATTGTCTATTCAGCTGGATTTTATGGTTCATTGAGCCGTACAAATCTGGGAACAGGTGAACGTAAAGCTATTCTTCCGGTAATGTTCGATAATGAACCAGCTCTGCGCGGACAGTGGGTAGCTCCATTTATACTTTCAGAGCATAATTCGGATATCATTTATCACGGCATGCAATATGTATTCCGCTCAAATGACATGGGTAATACCTGGGATAGAATCTCACCTGACCTCTCATACAACGACCCAAATAAACTGGGTGATATTCAGTATCAAACACTTTTCTGCCTCTCAGAATCACCAATAAAATACGGTTTGTTATATGCCGGTACAGATGACGGACGTATGCATGTTACCAAAGATGGAGGTTTGAACTGGACTGAGATTACCAAAGGAATGGCTCCTCACCGCTGGATGAGCCGCGTTGTTGCATCACGTTTTAATCTGAGCACAGTGTATGTGAGCCAGAACGGCAAACGAAACGATGATTTCGCCGCTTATATATGGAAATCTGAAGACTATGGCCAAACATGGACCGATATTTCAGGAAATATTCCGGCAGGTTCAGTAAATGTAATCCGGGAAGATCCAAGAAATCCGGATGTCCTTTATGCAGGAACAGATAATGCTGTTTTCGTAACAAAAGATGGTGGTGAAAACTGGCAGGTGCTGGGTGATTTACCATCAAGCTATGTGCATGATCTGATCGTTCACCCACGCGATAACATAATAGTAGTAGCAACCCACGGAAGAGGAATGTGGGCCCTGGATGCCAATCCAGTAAACGCCACCCAAAGAGGCAGGAGATTTAGATAAATAAGGGAATAGAAATTAAGGCGTAGGGCTTAAGGGAAGAAAAGAAAGGGTTTAAGCCTTATGCCTTATTTTTTCCTTAAGCCCTAAGCCCTAAGCCTTTCAAATAATTCCAAAGGAATTATTTGATCCTATGCCAAGTTTGCTTTCTTCCTATAGGTCCGATTGAACCTCTTACTATTAAGGTATTGGGATCATCGAGCCAGATTTTTACTTTGTAAAATTTACCATTACCCGGATCCAAAATACCTCTTTTACCTTTCCAAACCTTACCGTCACGTGATAGTCCGTTGATTATCTGCATACCAATAACTGGCTGGTTGAATAATTCATCCTTACAATCTTCGCAAAGCTTATTTGTTGGTGTAATACCATCGTCATCAAATGTTTTGAGAACTTTTCCGTAAAGTTTACCACCTTTCATGTAAACCTCAACATGAGATTTCTGCTTGTTTGTTTCGTCATCAATTGTCTTCCACTTACCAGTTACGCTTTGTGCAAAAACACTGGTTCCGACAAAAATCAAAGCTACAGACAGGATCATCAATTTCACTATCTTTTTCATAATTAGAAGGTTTTAAAATTAGAGTAGCAAGAAAGGAAAAAAAAACCTCAATACAAAGTCTGAATTTCTACATCAATAGAAGCAGTGCAGAGAGGCTGGTGCTAACTACAATAAACCAACGATACACTTTTTCAGGAAATAGTCTGACAATTCGAATTCCAAGCCAGGCCCCAAGCATAATCACTGGCAATGCAAGCAAACTATACTGAATACTAATCGGATTTATAGTCTCCCAAACAAAAACATGGAAGGGAACTTTAAAAACATTTACAATAAAGAAAAACCATGCTCCAGTCCCGATAAAAGAATTCTTCGGTAATCGCATGGATAAAAGATAAACGGCAAAAACCGGGCCTGCTGCATTTCCAATCATCGTAGCGAATCCACCAACTAAGCCAATTACAATCGCAAACCAAGGTGAATCTGGCACCTTACGGTCTTTTTTAACCAAATCCCTGACGACCATAATAATAATCATCACCAGAACAATACCCGACAAAAGTGTTTTAAACTGGGCAGGAGAAATCGCATTCCCGGTAACAATCCCAATCAAAATACCAACAATTGCAGGAGGTAATATTTTCAGAATCAATTTCCATTCAGCCGACCGATGATAATAGATTACTGCGTAAATATCAGCTATGATGAGCATGGGCAAAAGTACCCCCGTTGATGCCTTTGCCCCAAAGCTAATTGCCATTATAGGAATACTAATCAATCCAAGTCCGCTAATCCCTGCTTTGGCCATACCGGTTACTAAAGCTGAAGTAAGAAGGATCAAAATCAGGGAAACTTCAAGGTTTTCGATCATCATTGAAGATGTTCAATTTTTATGCAAAATTAACATATTTGATGTTAGTTAATACCTTAGCTTTGCTAGTCATGAGAATTGTCTGGCCACAATTATTACTGTTCACCCTTCTATTGACTGCTTGCGGCACATTTAAACCAGGCATCTCTCCGGATAACAAGGCTGAACCTGCCAGAGAAATTGTCTTCCACCACTTTACTGCTGTTAACTCTCAGAATGGCATCATAATAAATGAATTGAGAAAAGATTTACGCCCGGGAAAAATCAAGGAAGCAGGTTCAAGAATTTCACAATACGATTTTCCGGCAGAGATTATATTCATGAACAATTCCCAGCTTGTTTTAAAAAAAACATACTTTGAACATCCCCTGATTGAAGTTCTTGAATATGCTGATCAGAATGGCGAACTCAACAAAATAACAAGGATCAATGATTCTGTCGCTTTTTCAATTCGCTATAACCATAACACAAATATTAAACACATATCATTCAAAGCCTTTGAGCCTGACAGTCTTGGTTTTGATTTTACACTCAAAATAAAATGATCAAACGAATTCTGACCTTAACTCTTATACTTTTCCCGGCACTGGTGATCAATGCTCAGAAGTTTGACGTTGACACTGTGTCAATGAAAGGTACGATTGATGATTGCATCAATATTGTTTTCCTGCCGGATGGTTACCAGGAGGAGGAATTAGATAAATTTAGTGATGATGTTGACTGGATGATTGATGCCTTATTTGGCAAAGAACCCTATCCTGAATATCGCGACTATTTTAATTGCTTTGCTATACAGGTACCATCCGAAGAAAGTGGTGCAGCGAACGATCCTGATAGCCTGATCAATAATTATTTCGGCAGCTGTTTCAATAATTCAGGAATTTGGCGCTTAGTAGTACCACGTCGCTCATCAAAAGTACAATCGGTACTTCAAGATAATTTTCCACAATATGACCAGGTAGTAGTAGTTGTCAACGACAGCAGATATGGAGGTTCAGGAGGATGGATGGCAACTAGCACCACTCATTCAAACGGACCAGAAATCTGTATTCATGAAATCGGACACTCTTTTGCCGGTTTATCTGATGAATACTGGGCGGGAGCCGGTTATGCCAGAGAAAATATTAATATGACTCAGGAAACTGATCCCTCCGTAGTAAGATGGAAAGACTGGATGGGATTCAGATCTGTTGGGATTTATTCACACAGTGAAGACCCCAGCTGGAAAAGACCTCATCAGAATTGTGAGATGCGCTATCTGAACAGGAATTTTTGTCCGGTATGCCAGGAAGCTATCGCCTCCAGGATACTTGATCTGGTTAACCCTATCAGGAGTTTCTCCCCTCAGGATGAAGAATTCACTCTGGTGGATCCATGGATCGATTTTTCTGTGGAGTTGCTTAAACCCAATCCCAATACTCTCAGTCTGCGCTGGATGCTTAATTCTGATTCTATTGCAGGTAATGTTGACTCCATCAGAATTCAGTCAGAGAATTTTCTTCCTAGTTCAAACCGCCTGGCAGTTTTTATCTTAGACACCACAGATTACATTCGTAAATCATCACATAGTCGAATGCATCAGAGTATAGTGATATGGGATTTTACTAATTCCAGCTCAGGAATTCACCCGCAAATCACAAAAGAAAAAATTAATCTGGAGATTTATCCCAACCCGGCAACAGAATACATTCGCGTTAGCTTCGACCTGGAACAAGATCAGACCTTCGGTATTGAGCTCATCGGTCAGGCAGGCAAACAAGTCAGATTAATAGCTCCTGAAATCAGGATAGCTGGACATTATGATGAAAAAATTAACCTTATTGGTATGGGCCTTTCGTCAGGCTTATATCATTTGAAGGTAATGACCAATGGAAACATGGTCACACTACCTCTCATTATCAACTGAGCAAGAGTTTTACTTTTTTTGTAAATCATCTATTAGGGCTAGAACTTCAGCAATTTTTTGTTGGAGTTCTTTCTCTTTACCCTCAATGATAAGATCACTGGTAAAAAGTTTCGATCCGATTCCTACACATTTTGCTCCTGCATTAAACCATGATTCCAGATTTTCCCGTTCAGTACTCACCCCGCCGGTAACCATAATTGATGACCATGGCATAGGTCCGAGCACAGCCTTAACAAAACCTGGCCCAAGTGCTCCACCCGGAAATACTTTCACCAATCCTGCTCCCCATTTCTGTGCCTGATGAATCTCAGTAGCGGAGCCACAGCCCGGAATCCAGACCAGATTGGCTTTTTTTGACATTTCTGACATCTCAGGATCAAGAATCGGACTCACCATGAAATCAATTCCGTAGCTGGCATAGCGCAGAGCAGTACGCTCATCAACCAGGGATCCAACTCCTAAAAGCATATCCTGACAATCTTCCCTAACCATTTTCACCAGGTCAGGAAAAAGCTGCATGGCATAAGGCCCCCTGTTGGTCCATTCAAAAACTCGCAAACCTGCTGCATAGCAAGTGCGGATTACACGATAGGCAGTATCTTTATCATCATGGTTAAAAACCGGCACTAAGCCTTTAGCCATAATTTCAAGCTGTGTCTTTTGCAAAGTTTTTTCATCCATGGACATCTGATTTTGAATGTCTAAATTTAGCTGAAATATAGAACCGATTATGATGAATCTCGAAGAATTTCAAAAACATGCCCATAAGATGGTCGACTGGATGGTTGACTATTATAAAAATATTGAGGAAAAACCGGTTAAATCAGGGGTCTCTCCGGGAGAAATTTTACAACAATTACCAGATAGTCCGCCGCAAGCCGGAGAAGGAATGGATGACATTCTGGAAGATTTTCAGAATATTATCATGCCCGGGATCACCCACTGGCAGAATCCAAAATTTTTCGCCTACTTTCCAGCCAATGCTTCATATCCCAGTTTGCTGGCTGAAATGCTAACTGCTACCCTGGCTACCCAATGTATGATATGGGACACTTCACCCTCAGCTGCTGAGCTTGAGGAGCAAATGATGAACTGGCTAAAAGAAATGACAGGTTTGCCGGCTGAATGGTCAGGTGTAATTCAGGATGGAGCATCAAATGCCACCCTCACTGCCCTGCTCACCGCCCGTGAAATGAAAACCTCATTCAGAATCAATAAAGAAGGCTACCGGGCCGATGATAGGCTGAAAGTATATTGCTCCACAGAAACACATTCATCAATTGAAAAAGCTGTGAAGATTGCCGGCATGGGCAAAAACTGTTTGGTAAAGACTCCTGTTGACAATGATTTGGCGATGGATCCTGAGGCTCTTGAAAATGCAATCCTTGATGATCTGGGTAATGGTTTCCAGCCTTTGTGTGTGATTATCGCACTGGGCACAACCGGTACAACTGCCATCGACCCCCTGGCACCCGTAGCTGCTATCTGCAAAAAATATGGACTATGGCTTCACGTCGATGCAGCCTATTCTGGTACCGCCCTCATTCTTCCAGAATATCGCTGGATGATAGAAGGCATTGAGGATGTCGACAGCTTCGTCTTTAATCCGCATAAATGGATGTTCACCCACTTCGATTGCACTGCCTATTTTGTTAAAGATAAGGAAGCCCTGGTACGAACTTTCGAGATTCTGCCTGAATATCTGAAAACCCAATCACGCGGAAAAGTGAATGACTATCGCGATTGGGGCATCCCAATGGGCAGACGATTCAGGGCACTGAAATTATGGTTCGTCATACGTAATTTCGGTCTGGACGGATTGCAAAAAAGAATTCGTGAGCATATCACTTTGGCTACTGATTTTGAGTCTTGGGTGATTCAACATCCTGATTTTGAGATTATGGCTAAAAGAAGTATGAACCTGGTGTGCTTCAGATACCATCCGGCAGGAGAAAATAATCAGCACAAACTGGATGAACTGAATGAATCGCTATTGAACCGACTTAATGGGAGTGGAAAGCTTTTTCTTACTCATACAAAAGTCAATAATAAATATACCCTCCGGATGGTGATCGGGCAAACATATGTTGAACGAAGGCATATTGAAGAAGCCTGGGATGACATAGTTTCCTTCTCAAATTAAGCTTTTTTAACGAATAGTTTTTATTCATAATTGTGATCAGTCAGCCATTAAACTAAATTTGATCTGCAAAGTATAAAGTAATCATTATGCAAACACTAAAAACCCTTTTCTTTTTGGCTGCAAGCCTCTTGCTTGTACTGCCTCTCAATGCTCAAAAACTCGATATGGACAAATTCCCTGCCCTGTCGCCACGAAGTATCGGGCCTTCAGGGATGTCGGGTCGAGTAACTGCAATTGATGTAATTGAATCAGAACCGAATACCATTTTCATTGGATCAGCATCCGGAGGAATCTGGAAAACTGAAACAGGGGGATTGGAATGGACACCAATTTTTGATGATCAGGCAGTGGCTTCGATCGGTAGTCTGTGTATTTATCAGGCTAATCCTGATATCATCTGGGCAGGAACCGGTGAAGGAAATCCACGAAACAGTCTCAATTCGGGCTATGGAATATACAAAAGTATTGACGGAGGTAAAACCTGGGAATTGAAAGGACTTGAGAAAACCAGGAACATTCATCGCGTCATTATTGACCCTGTAAATCCTGATATTGTATATGTGGGAGCAATCGGGTCACCATGGGGACCTCACCCTGAAAGGGGAGTATACAAAACCACTGACGGAGGTGATACATGGGAACATATTCTCTTCACAAACGAAAAAACGGGATGTGCTGATCTGGTAATGGATCCGGGTAATCCGAATAAACTCATTGCTGCAATGTGGGAACATCAGCGCTGGCCATGGTATCTGAAATCAGGAGGTGAAGGATCAGCTATGCATATCACATGGGATGGTGGAAAAACCTGGAAGAAAGTAGGCGAAAAAGAAGGCCTGCCGAAAGGTGAGCTGGGTAGAATGGGCCTTGCAATCGCTGCATCCAATTCTAAAAGAGTATATGCCCTCGTGGAATCAGAGAAAAATGCCTTCTATCGCTCCAACGATGGTGGAATGACATGGAGAAAAGGTGCAGAGGAAAATATCGGAAACCGGCCCTTCTATTATTGGGATCTTTTTGTTGATCCGAATGATGAAGACAGAATTTACACCTTGTACTCACGAGTGAATAAAAGTGAAGACGGAGGGAATAATTTCGAAAATTTCATGCGATCAAGTATCCATCCCGATCACCATGCCTTCTATATCAGTCCCGCGAATTCAGATTTCATGATCGATGGTAACGATGGTGGCCTGGCTATTACTCACGACCGTGGTGCCAGCTGGCGTTTTGTCACCAACCTTCCTCTTGGGCAGTTTTACCATGTAAATTATGATATGGAATGGCCATATAATGTATATGGAGGTCTGCAGGATAATGGTTCATGGTATGGTCCGGCTTACAATTTTTCACGAGGTGGAATTCAGTTTTATGACTGGATTACCGTAATGGGCGGAGACGGTTTCGATGTGGTACCCGACAGTTCAGATAATCGCTACGGATATGCCATGTCACAGGGCGGTAATGTAGGGCGCTATGATCGCCTTACCGGACGTTCAACAAGCGTTAAGCCCCTCCATCCTGAAGGAAAAGAATTGCGTTTTCACTGGAATGCAGCAATAGCGCATGATCCGGTAGGAAAAACAACTATCTATTATGGAAGTCAGTACGTACATAAATCAACTGACAGAGGAGAAAGCTGGGAAATTATTTCTCCGGATCTCACTACTAATGACACAGCTAAAATTGCATTATCAAAGAAAACCGGCGGTCTAACCTTCGACATTACAGGCGCTGAAAATCATTGTACAATTATTGCCATATCTCCAAGTCCACTGGATTCAGATATTATCTGGGTCGGAACAGACGATGGTAACATCCAGATAACCAGAGATGGAGGAGCAAGTTGGACAAATACTATCGATAAAATTAAAGGCCTGCCGGATAAAGCCTGGGTACCAGTCATCCATGCTTCAGATCATAATAAAGGTGAGGCCTTTGCAGTGGTGAATAATTATCGCCAGAACGACTTTAGTGCTTATCTCTATCACACCCTGGACTTTGGTAAAACATGGAAACAAGTGGCCAGCGATGATAATGTATGGGGTTACTGCCTAAGTGTAGTCCAGGATCCGCTTGAGCCAAATCTGGTTTTTATGGGCACCGAATATGGTCTTTACATGAGCATCGACAGAGGTCAAAGCTGGAATAAATGGACGAATAACTACCCTACTGTACCAACAATGGATCTTAAAATTCATCCACGTGAACATGATTTAATTATCGGCACTTTCGGAAGATCATTGTACATCCTTGATGACATTCGCCCTTTGCGAATTCTCGCTAAAGAAGGAATTGGAGTTCTCGACGAAGCAATTAAAGCCTACCCTTCTCCTGCCGGATATCAAATGGGATCAACCAGTTTGCCAGGGGTATATGGTCCTGGCGATGGCTATTTCAGAGGAGAAAACAAGGATGTTGGTGCTATTTTAAGCTATTCAGTAAAGGAACCTATTAAAGCCAAAAAAAGAGACAGTGGTAGTGAAAGCATGAACCCTGAACGCCCTTCACGTATGCAGGGAGAAGGCCGTCCCAGAGGAATGGGTGGTCGTTTTGGTGCTTTTGGAAGAACCCAGAGTAATCGCGAATTTGAAGCTGTGAAAATTGAGATTTTCAACGCCGAAAGCAAGAAGATCAAATCAATTGAAGATTATCCAAAAGCTGGTATTAATCGCGTCTCCTGGAGAATGGATGAAGAGCTGCCAAAAGAATTGCAGGTGAAAACAGAGGAAGGTAGTCAGCAGTTTGGTGGACGAAGAGGTGGACGTGGAGGAAGCTTGACTGCTTTTCCCGGCACTTACCTGGTTACATATAGCTATGGAGGAGAAATTGACTCCAGCTATATAAATATTAATATAGACCCTCGTGAGTCTTATGACATGCAAGATCTGTTTGAGCGCCGCGAGTTGACCCTGGCTTTTATGAAAAAAGCAATGGCCTTGAGCAAAGCCAATACACTAATCAAAGAAGCAAATGCATCACTTGAACTTATTCTGAAGCAAATACCTAAAGGCAGATCAGAAGAAATACGGGAATTAAGAAGCCAAAGCTCTGCCATGCAGGATAGCCTGAAAGCATTACAAGAGATCATCAGCCCACCTGTCGATGATAAAGCTCAGGGGATAACACGCTCAGAACCCGGCTTGCAGTCAAAAGTTTCTTCAGCACAACGGTCGTTGTCACGCGGATTTGATCCCGTTTCGGGCACCGCTAAAATTGCTATAAAACTAGCTGAAAAAGCCCTTGGCGAATTCCTTGACAAATTTAATGCATTTTTCTCAGGTCCCTGGGCCAGCTATAAAGAGTTTATAGGTGAAGCCAGCCTATCTCCTTTCTCTGGTGAAGCCTTTGAGTCATTGAAATAATAGAGCAAAAATCATCAAGCCGCCCATACATTTTGGGCGGCTTTTTTTTATTATGATTTAGCCCTACCTTTGATCCCCGTATAATTAAAATTTAAATGATCAGAGCATAGCGAAAACAAAACAATCTTAATACAACACAGATGATTGTTTTATCTATATTGAGATGTCCTGATTCAATCCGAAACAATTAAATAAACATAAACGAATGAACAACTTGAAACTTGCATTTGTAGCTCTTGCTACCCTCCTGATGGTAACAGCCTGTAACAACGAAACCGAGAAAGGTATTACCAGTAATAAAAAAGTTAGCCTGACAAACGAGATTGATTCTGTAAGTTATGCGTTGGGAGTTAATGGTGCCTCCTCAATGAAAAGCATGGGAATCACTGAAGTAAACTACCCTGCCTTCTTAAATGCCTTCCAAAAATCAATGGAAAGTGAAGAAGTATTGATTCCTGAAGCTGAATGCAACCAGATTCTACAAACCTTTTTCCAGAAAGCTCAGATGAAGCAGATGGAAGAAATGCAAGCCAGCTCTGGTGATAATCTTAAAGAAGGACAAGATTTCCTCGCAAAAAATAAAACAGAGGAAGGTATTGTTGAAACAGCCAGCGGACTACAATACAAAGTAATCACAATGGGTGATGGAGCAAAGCCAAAAGCTACCAGCCAGGTAAAAGTTCATTATCATGGTACTTTGATTGACGGAACAGTTTTCGACAGTTCAGTCGAACGCGGTGAGCCAATTGATTTTGCATTGAATGGTGTAATTCCAGGTTGGACTGAAGGTGTTCAGCTGATGCCTGTTGGTTCAAAATTCAAATTTTTCATTCCAAGCGAAATTGCTTACGGAGCGAACCCACGTCCTGGCGGACCAATCGGACCTAACATGGTTCTTATTTTTGATATTGAACTTATTGACATTTTGGACTAGTATCGTTAGTATAAACCAATCCATACTCATATGTCCCTAAAAAGAAAAACGCGCGAACTCGTCGAGCGAAGAGAGCAGGTTCTTCAGGGTGGAGGAGAAAAAGCCGTCAAGAAACAGCTTGCTATGGGCAAAAAAACTGCCCGTGAAAGAATAATCAGCATTCTTGATGAACAATCCTTCCATGAATATGATCTGTTCGCCCGTCACGAAGGTCGCGACTTTGACATGGATAAGAAAGAGCTTCCAGGTGATGGTGTTATTACCGGAACCGGGAAGATCTATGGTGCTCCTGTTTGCATCTTTGCACAGGATTTCACCGTGGCCGGGGGATCACTCGGTCTGACGCATGCACGCAAGATCACAAAGATCATGGATCATGCGCTAAAAATGAAGGTGCCCCTGATCGGAATTAACGACTCAGGTGGAGCCAGAGTACAAGAGGGAGTTAATTCATTGGCCGGATATGGCGAAATTTTCTATCGCAATACACTGGCATCAGGAGTTATCCCTCAGATTTCTGTTATCCTGGGTCCATGTGCCGGGGGTGCAGTATACTCACCAGCTTTGACCGACTTTGTTTTCGTTGTAGACAAAATCTCAAAAATGTTTATCACCGGACCTGAAGTTATCAAAACTGTATTGGGTGAAGAAATCTCAATGGAAGAACTGGGGGGAGCTCGTGTGCACAGCGAAACAACAGGTAATGCTCATTTTTATGCTGAAAGTGAAGCAGAGTGCTTTGAGCAAATCAAATCTTTAGTTTCATATATTCCATGGAACAATAAGCTCAAAGCTAGAGCCCTTCGTCCGAGAAATCCAAAAAATGCATTCAAGATTGAAGACATCGTTCCATCTGATCCTAAACAGCCTTATGATGTCAGAGACGTTATTCGTTCAGTCACCGACAGTAGTGATTTCTTCGAAGTACAGGAGCTTTTCGCAGCAAATATTGTTATCGGATTTGGTCGTATCAACGGGAATTCAGTAGGCTTCATTGCCAATCAACCCCTTGTACTGGCCGGAGTGCTTGATGTAGATTCATCAGATAAAGCTGCACGTTTTATTCGTTTCTGCGATGCATTCAACATCCCTATTATCACTCTCGTTGACCTGCCAGGCTATCTGCCAGGTGTTGACCAGGAGCACCAGGGTGTAATTCGTCATGGAGCTAAGGTATTATATGCCTACAGTGAAGCTACAGTACCCAAAATTACCGTCATCCTGCGTAAAGCATACGGTGGAGGTTATATTGCCATGAACAGCCGTCACCTTAATGCTGACTTTGTATTTGCATGGCCAGCCGCTGAAATTGCAGTTATGGGTCCTGAAGGAGCAGCTAACATTATCTTCAGAAAAGAAATTTCAACAGCTGAAGATCCTGAAAAAGTGCGTCGACAGAAAATCAAGGAGTACAAACAAAAATTTGCTAATCCTTATGTAGCAGCCTCCAGAGGATATGTGGATGCTGTTATCGAACCTGAAGAAACACGTAAATTCCTGATCCACGGACTGGATGTATCTGAGTATAAAGATGCTCCAACCCCTGATCGTAAACATGGTTCAATTCCTTTATAATTTAAAGTATCTGGTATGACTTCAAAAAAAGATAATAACCAGCACTTTCATTATTTCAATGTTGAAGGGACCCGGTATCGTACCGCCCTGACAAAGAAGTTCACTGAACGGAAACCGTGGGTACCAAATGATCCGAATATGATTACATCTCCGATTCCGGGAACGGTTGCGAAGATGTGCGTTAAAGTAGGCCAGAAGGTTTCAGAAGGAAAATGCTTGTATATACTGGAAGCCATGAAAATGAAAAATCGTATCAATTCTCCAAAAGCGGGTATTGTATCGAAAATTCTTGTGGAAGAAGGAGTAATTGTACCCAGAGCAGAACTTCTTATTGAGCTGAGCGATTTACCCGAAAAGACTAAAACACGGTCAAAAAGCTCGAAAACACGACAAAAATAATGTAGATTGATATATAAGAAAAACCGTCTGTTTTCAGGCGGTTTTTTTTATCCTACCGGATGAACTCTTGCCAGATACAGATTTCCTGAAGATGATCAGGAAGATTTCCCCCCTTTTTGAAAATACCAAATACTGATGACCCGCTTCCCGACATGGAAGCAAAAACAGCCCCGGCTTCATATAGTCCTGATTTTATTGCCTCAATTTCCGGATATGTTTTAAAAACAGACTTCTCAAAAGCATTCACAATCTCATCCCTCCATTTATCAGGTGACTCTTGCAAAACCCTGACCCAGTCACCAGCCGATCCGCTGTGATCAACAGCAGCGTAGGCCTCCCCTGTAGAAACATGGATGCCTGGATTTAACAGATACAAATAATATCCAGCCAAATCAACATGCACAGCTTCCAGTACCTCTCCCCTTCCCTGACCATAACTGGCTCGCGGGTGTAGGAAAAAAGGACAATCACTCCCTAATTTTAGAGCAATTCCTTCCAGTTCATCATCTGGCAAGTGATATTCTGACAATTGATTGAATCCCGTCAACAGAAAAGCTGCATCTGAAGATCCGCCCCCAAGCCCGGCCCCCATGGGAATCCTCTTGTGCAGATGAATCATTAAATATGGCAATTCAACTCTTTCCCTTAACATCCGGCAGGCTTTGATAAGTAAATTCTCATCAACTAAACCAGGTACTGGTAAGCCCGTGATGCTCAGCCTGTCCTCCTTCAATGCACCGGTCTTATCCGGCAGGAACTCAAGAATATCAGTCAGACCTGTCGGATAGAAGACCGTTTCAATATTGTGGAATCCGTCCTCACGGCGATTTACTACTCTTAAACCCAGATTTATCTTTGCAGGTGGATACAGTATCATTATTATTGGCCTTACTTATCAACAATCCCGAATGTAAGTATTTTTTTTAGTAATTTTCTTTAGCACCTTTGCACCTCACGAAGGAGAAAAATGGCACAGAAGAAAGCACCGGATACATCAAAAAAAATTAAAGATCTTGTACAGGAATTAGGTAAAGTTCCTCCCCAGGCAGTTGATCTTGAAGAAGCCGTTATTGGAGCAATAATGCTTGAAAAGGATGCCATTGTATCAGTAATTGACATAATAACTGCAGCATGCTTTTACAAGGATACTCACAAGATAATATTTGAAGCGATTCTGGAACTTTCGAAAAAACTCCAGCCAATTGATTTGCTAACTGTTACCGAAGAGCTGAGGAAAAACGAAAAGCTCGATCAGATAGGAGGTCCGTATTTCCTGACACAGCTAACCAACAAAGTAGCATCAGCTGCCCATATTGAGTTTCATGCGCGGATTATCACCCAGAAGTATATTCAACGTGAGCTTATCAGAATTTCTTCTGAAGTACAGGAAAAAGCTTTCGACAATACCATTGATGTTGATGACCTGATCGATTTTGCTGAAGGTCAGCTTTTCGATGTGGCCATGGGTAATATCAAGAAGGAAACCCAGAAGATTGATGCTGTAATTGATCAGGCACTAAAGAGAATTGAAGAATTATCGGGTCGCGAAGAAGGCTTCAGCGGAGTACCATCAGGATTTATCAGGCTCGACCGTATAACCTCGGGCTGGCAACCATCTGACCTCATTATTATTGCAGCCAGACCATCAATGGGTAAAACAGCATTTGTTCTGACTATGATGCGTAATATGGCAGTGGATCATGAAAAAGCTGTAGCAATTTTCTCATTAGAGATGTCGAGTATTCAACTGGTTAACAGGATGATAGTTAGTGAAACAGAATTACCATCCGAGAAAATCAGAAATGGGAACCTCAAAAAATACGAATGGGAACAACTGGAGATTAAATTGAAGCATCTGGTTGATGCCCCAATATTGATTGATGATACTCCTGCGATATCGGTTTTTGAACTACGTGCAAAAGCAAGGAGATTGAAAATCCAATATGATATTCAACTACTCATTGTTGACTACCTGCAGCTTATGTCAGGACCTACCGATAGCTCAGGAAACCGTGAACAGGAGGTAAGTACCATATCGCGCTCACTGAAAGCTATTGCAAAAGAATTAGACATACCAATCATTGCACTCTCGCAGCTTAACCGCTCAGTTGAACTGCGTTCGGGTGACAAACGTCCTCAACTATCTGACCTTCGAGAGTCAGGAGCTATTGAACAGGATGCTGACCTTGTTCTGTTTATTCATCGTCCTGAACGATTCGGATTACTGCAGGACGCTGAAGGAAATTCCACCAAAGGAATGGCTGAGATTATCATAGCCAAGCATCGTAATGGTTCAGTAGGGGATGTTCAGCTCAAATTCAAAGATGAACTGGCTAAATTTACTGATCTGGATGAAGAATTTATTGCCGGATTCGATGGTGTGGACAGTGGCTCCCTAACCATGGGATCGAAAATGAATGATGGAGATCAACTGAAACCTGCTGAGGATTTACTTTCACCAAACAGAGATTTTGAAGATGCGTTTTAAATTCCTGATTCTCCTCCTGTCAATGGCCTTGCTTACACCGGTATCTTCGGAGGGAGCCTTTCTTTTGATAAGCATGGAGAAGGAACAATCTAATCATCTTAAAGCTTATGGAGTTGCTTTCTGGTCACTTGAAAATCAAGTTACTGTTGAGTGGCTGCTCAATTACGAAGGAGGAAGCTTCCTCATTCCATTTACTCCTGAGATACAAAAAGAATGTGCACTCCGTAATGTTAAGGCTGAGATCATATCTGATGCTCGCAGGGCTGCTATCCTCAATGAGATCAGCCGTCCCGATATCAATATGGAGGTAGTAAAGCTCGAAAAAGCCCCTAAAATTGCTGTATATGCTCCTGAAGGAAAACAACCATGGGATGATGCTGTGATGATGGCTTTGGAATATGCTGAAATACCATATGAAAGGTTGTATGATGGGGAAATTATTGAAGGCAATCTGCAGGGCTACGACTGGGTTCACCTTCATCATGAAGATTTTACAGGACAGTATGGCAAATTTTATCGAACATTCAATCATATGGCCTGGTACCAGAAACAAGTCAGTGATAATGAATTATTGGCGGCAAAATATGGATTTGCAAAAGTTTCTCAGATGAAATTGTTCGTAGCCAAAGCTATCAAAGCCTATGTGGCTGCGGGGGGATTTCTATTTGCCATGTGCTCAGGTGCCGATTCATTTGATATAGCACTGGCGGCCGAGGGACTGGATATATGCGAAACAATGTATGATGGCGACCCGGCCGATCCTGATTATCAAAAAAATCTGGACTATAGTAAAACACTCGCTTTCCAGAATTTCACGATTTTCGAAGATCCTTTTGAATATGAGTATTCAGATATTGATGCGACTCAGGATAGACGGATTCCTCAGAACCAGGATTATTTTACTCTTTTTGATTTCTCAGCCAAATGGGATCCCGTACCTACCATGCTGTGCCAGAATCATACCGAGATTATAAAAGGATTTATGGGCCAAACAACCTCTTTCATAAAAGATTACATTAAGCCCACCATAAAAATCCTTGGCGAAAATGCATCTGCGAATGAAGCACGCTATGTTCACGGTGAATTAGGTCAGGGTACCTGGACCTTCTATGGAGGTCATGATCCTGAAGACTACCGGCATCTGGTAGGAGATGAACCAACTGACCTTGATTTGTATCCAAATTCTCCCGGTTATCGTCTGATCCTAAATAATGTGCTCTTCCCTGCTGCCAAAAAGAAGAAACTGAAAACCTGATTTTTTAGCGTATTAGCTTAAGCACATGTTGCTATTCTATCCTCCGAATTGTTTAGTTTTGTTATTTAAAATTCTAATTCAGCGACTATGGACCTGATTTCATTTGTTCTGGGCTTAGCAGCCGGTATTCTGATTTTTCTTCTGGCCTATATTCTGATCAAAAGAACAGGGAAGTCAAAGCCAGATCAGACTCAACCCGATCTGCGATTAAGAGTACGAGATTTGGAAATGGAAATTTTCAGGATTCAGACTCAAAAGAATAATTTCGAGGAAGAAACCATCCGGCAGGAGAAAAAAATTGAAGGAATAAATCGTGAGAACCTTGAACTGCATAAAGACCTGGTTTCAAAAAACGAAAATCTCCTTTTTCTGAAAGAGAAGCTGGGTAAACAGACTGAGGAATTTGACAAAACCAGAAAAACCCTTCAAATCGAATTCAAGAATCTGGCTAATGATATTCTTGACGAGAAAACCAGGAAATTCACTGAGCAGAATTCTGTGCGCTTGAATGAGATTCTGGTGCCATTTAAAGATCAGATAAGTGGTTTTGAGAAACGGGTAGAGGACACTTATCAGAAAAGTCTGAAAGATCAAACCGACCTTCAGGCTGAATTGAAGAAACTGCAGGATCTGAATGTCAAAATATCTGAAGAAGCCAATAACCTTACCCGTGCATTAAAAGGTGATGTGAAGAAACAGGGGAACTGGGGCGAAATGATTCTGGAACGCATTCTGGAGCGGTCGGGTTTGAACAAGGATGAAGAATATACAACTCAGGAATCACTGCTCACCGATGACGGACGTAGAATTCAACCTGATGTGATTATTCACCTCCCGGATAATAAACATATCCTGGTTGACTCAAAAGTATCTCTGATCGCATATAATCAGTATCTCAGCACTGAAGATACTGAGGAGCAGAAAACTCATATCAAGGAGCATCTGGGCTCTATTAAGCGTCATGTGAAAGAGCTCTCTGAGAAAAATTATCAGAATGCAAAAGGTATACAATCGCCTGATTTTGTACTGCTGTTTATGCCAATGGAAGCTTCATTCAGCATTGCGGTAAAGGAAGATCCCGGATTATTTAATGAAGCCTGGGAGAGACATATTGTAATCGTTAGCCCGACCACTCTGCTGGCCACTCTCATGACAATAGCTTCAATCTGGAAACAGGAGAATCAGACAAAGCATGCTGTAAAAATCGCTGAAGAAGGAGCAAAGCTTTATGACAAGTTTGTTAGTTTTCTGGATGATCTGGATAAGCTGGGCGAGCGTCTTGACGGAGCCCGGCGCATGTATGATGATTCGATGAAGAAGCTCAAAACCGGGCGGGGCAATCTGATATCAAAAGTTGAAAACCTGAAAAAAATGGGTGTTCGTTCGAAAAGTGGTAACAAGAAATTACCTGCCAGCTTTGAGGACTATGAGTCAGAAGATTGAGATTGTTTTTTCACTAAACCCTTTACTACCAGCACGATTTCCCCTTTAGGAGGGTGTGTGGTGTAATATGCGGCCAGCTCTGAAAGGCTGTTTCTTCTCACCTCTTCATATATTTTTGTCAATTCACGTGCAACAGCAGCCTGACGATCATTACCCAGGGCATCGGCCAATTGATTAAGGGTTTTAACCAGGCGATGGGGCGATTCGTAAAACACCAGCGTTCGGTCTTCATCTGTAAGACGGTCAATGCGCTTTTTACGTCCCTTCTTATGGGGAAGAAAACCCTCGAAGATAAACCGGTCATTGGGTAAGCCAGAGTCCACAAGAGCCGGAATAAGAGCAGTAGCACCAGGCAAACATTCAATATCCACACCTGCCTGAATGCATTCACGAACAATTAAGAATCCGGGATCAGAAATTCCTGGTGTACCTGCATCAGAGATTAATGCTACTGATTCGGCAACAGAGATTCTCTTAACCAGAGTTTCAAGCTGTTTATGCTCATTGAATTTATGGTAAGGCGACAAAGAAGTCTCAATTTGATAATGCTGCATCAGTTTTTTGCTGGTACGCGTATCTTCAGCCAGAATAAAATTTACTTCCTTTAAAATTCTGACTGCCCTGAAACTCATATCTTCAAGATTGCCAATTGGGGTTGGAACCAGATATAGTTTACTCATTGCCACTCCCTTTATAAGCTGCGCTATAACACTCCCTGCATAAAGGCTCATAATTATCAGTCTCACCCAGTAAAACTAATTTCTCATTAGCAATTTTTCTATGCGAATACTGAGCCAGCTGTCCGCATCGCATACAAATGGCATGCACCTTAGTCACATATTCGGCAATAGCTAATAAATCAGGTATTGGTCCGAAAGGTATACCCCTGAAATCCATATCCAGTCCAGCCACAATCACTCTTACTCCCTGGTTGGCAAGCTGATCGCACACTTCCACCAATCCTTTATCAAAAAACTGGGCCTCATCTACGCCAACCACATCCACCTCACTCACCATCAGCAGAATATTTGCAGCTGTTGACACAGGAGTTGAACGTATTGAATTTGAATCATGTGACACCACTTCTTCTTCAGAATAGCGGATATCTATACTGGGTTTGAATATTTCAACCCTTTGGCGAGCGATTCTTGCCCGATTCAGTCTCCGGATTAACTCTTCAGTTTTCCCTGAAAACATAGATCCGGCTATCACTTCGATCCAGCCTCTTCGCTCAATTGGTGTACGAGATTTTTCGAGGAACATTTCCAATATATACCAGAATTAAGGAACTATCGTTAATTTTACAAAAATAGGAGAATTCCCGGGTCACCGTTTCTTCTCCGGATGAAAATGTTTCATTGTTGAAAACTTATTGCATTCATGAATAAAACAGGATTACTAAAAGTGTTACAGCACCAGCTCGATGAGCTGCAAACTCTGCTTGTCAAATTTGACCAGAACCGACCAATTCACACCATCGATGTTGACATCTTCATGTCGAAAATCAGAAATCTTTACGAAGAGACTGGCTTATTATTTAATATAGATTCAAAATCTGATGTCCCTGCACCTGAGCCGGCTCCCTCCATCCCCCGACCGCAAGCAGTACATCCACCGCCAGTAAAAAAGATTACTGCCCCGCCACCAATTCAGACACCTAAGACGCCAGTACAAGCACCAGCACCTCCAGTACAGCGCCCCCCAACATCACAAGCACAATTTATAATCCCCCAAACACCCAAACCCACCACACACACACACACACACACACCCAAACCCACTTCACCCACACCCACACCCACACACACACCCACACCCAATCCTCCCCTAGGGGACCATCTCAAGGCTTCCGGATCAGCTGTGAACGAAATATATGGCAAAGCCAAAGGCTCAACCAAAACTACTTCTAACCCACAGCCAGTTACTGATATTCTAGTTGCGATCGGACTTAACGACCGCTTCATGTATACCCGGGAATTGTTCAATAACGACTCAGGCATGTTTAAATCGACCATCACCGTCCTGAATAATTTACCCAATTTTGATGCCGCTCAGGAATATTTGAAAAAAACATTTAATTGGAAAGACGAGGATGCCAATGCCGAACAGTTCGTTCAGATAGTTCGTCGAAGATATCTGTGATGCTGAATTACTCAATTAAAAAATTGGCAGCAATTGTCTCAGGGGTATTTGAAGGCAATCCGGATGGTATAGTAAAACATATTATTACAGATAGCCGAATTTACATTCAACCCGCAAACAGTCTCTTTGTTGCTCTGCATGGCCCCAATCATAATGGTCATCTCTACCTGCAGGAGTTAATAAGCAAAGGAGTAAAATACTTTATGGTAGATCAGGAATGTGATGATATTGATCTTACCCAGGGTGTAACTATCATCAGGGTTAATGACACCTTAACAGGTCTGCAAAAACTTGCACAACATTACAGACAAAGCTTCGGGGGTTCAGTTCTGGCCATTACCGGGAGTAATGGAAAAACCACAGTAAAAGAATGGTTGCACCAGGTATTATCCGGCAGGTTCAAAACAGAAAAAAATCCAAAATCTTTTAACTCACAGGTTGGTGTTCCATTGTCAATATTGCAAATGGATAACAGGGCACAAATGGTAGTAATGGAAGCAGGGATCTCCAGGACTGATGAAATGCAGAAACTCGAAAGGATGATCAAGCCAGATTGGGGATTAATCACAAATCTGGGAGATGCCCATCAGGAGAATTTCATTTCACACGACCAGAAAATACTTGAAAAACTTCAACTTTTCAGAGGATGTAAAAAGCTATATTACTGTTCTGATCATGACACTATTCGCAGAAATTTGACTGATATTAATCAGAAATGGAATATTCCTGAAATAAAATGGTCATATTCTCAAGGTACTGATTTACAGATATTAAAAATAGAATCAGCAAAAACGCAAACAAAGATATTCGCAATTTATAACAAGCAGGAGATTACCATAGTTATACCTTTTATCGATCAGGCATCAATTGAGAACCTCATTCACATATGGCTTATCTGCCTTGATCAGGGACTCAGCCCCTCAGAAATCCAGCGGGGAATCGATCGCCTTGAACCCCTATCAATGAGATTAGAGCAAAAAGAAGGGATTAATGGCTGCACCCTGATTAATGACTATTATAATTCTGATTTTCAATCTATTGATAATGCAATAAATCTTCTGTTTCAACAAACTCCTCAGGCTGGTAAAACCATAATAATCTCAGATATTTTACAAAGCGGTGAATCAGCTACTGTTATGGTTGAGAAAATAAAAATTGCCCTGGAGAAAAAGGGATTCGATAATATGATTGGTATTGGTCCGCAACTGTACCATTATCACCAAAATACGCCCTTTCTCAATGAATGTTATCCTGATACTGAATCATTTCTTGCAAATTTCACTCCTTCCGGATATTCCAAGCAGGCCATTCTCCTCAAAGGAGCCCGTAAATTTCAGTTTGAGGCCATAAGTCAGCTCCTCGAAAAGAGAATTCACCGCACTATTGTAAGGGTTCGTATGCCTTCACTTCTCAACAACCTGAATAAATATCGTGAAAAGCTCAGGTCGGATACAGCTATCATGGTTATGGTCAAAGCTCTCGCATATGGAAGCGGCACACATGAGGTAGCTCGCTTTCTTGATCATCAAAGAATTGACTATCTGGGTGTTGCCTTCATTGACGAAGGAATTGCCTTACGTGATGCCGGCGTAATAAGCCCAATCATGGTAATGAATCCTGATTTCAATCAGGCTCATTCTCTGATATCAAAAAACCTTGAACCGGAGATATATAATCTCACAGCACTCGGAAAAATGGAACAGGCAGTAGCAGAATCAGGCCAAAAGTCTTATCCCATTCATATTAAAATTGATACCGGCATGCATCGTCTGGGTTTCCTGCCGGATGCAGCCAGCTCCCTGGCTTCTCGTCTCAAAAACTCCTCCCTGAGAGTTGCCAGCATCTTTACTCACCTGGTAGCTGCAGGGAATCCGGAACATGAGAGCTTTACAAAGCATCAGATTCAGACTTTTACCTTGGCAAGCCAGAAAATGGCAAATATCCTTGGATATATGCCTATCCGTCATATTCTAAATACTGCCGGGATAGAATCAAAGCCTGATTCTCAATTAGAGATGGTAAGACTCGGGATTGGTTTGTACGGCATTTCAAATGATACGGCTCTACAACTTGAGGAAGTAATCGAATTAAGTTCCTATATCTCACAAATTCACACTATCTCTGGTGAAGAATCAGTTGGTTATGAAAGAATGGGTAGACTTGAAAAAGGAGGTAAAATAGGAGTCATTCCTGTTGGTTATGCTGATGGTTTTGATCGACGACTCGGAAATGGTAACTGGGATGTGGTCATCAATGGTGAATTAGCACCTACAATCGGCAATATTTGTATGGACATGTGCATGATTGATATAAGTCATCTGGATATTAAGGAAGGTGATGAAGTTATCCTGATCGGGAAAAGTCAATCGATAAAAAAGATGGCTGAAACACTGATTACTATTCCATATGAAATCATGACAAGCATCTCGACCAGGGTAAAAAGAGTGTATTTATTTGACTAGCCTAGCTCACAAATACGTAGTAATCTACTTTCATTCACAACCTTGATACTTCTTCCCTGAACATCCAATACATCTTCATCAGAAAAAATTGACAGGGTACGGATTGCGTTGGATGTGGTCATATTTGAAAGATTGGCGATATCCTCTCTCGAAAGGTATGCTCTGATGGTCATTCCATCCTCTTCAAAACCATATGTATTTACCAGGAAAAGCAATGATTCGGCAAGGCGACCACGTATGTGTTTTTGTGTAAGATTAACGGTACGATCATGTGAAATGCCCAGCTCATTTGCCAGCGATTTCATAATAAGCATAGTAATCTCAGGGCGTTTATGAATAGTAGCAAGCAAATCTTCACGGTTAAACTGACAAACAACTGAATCCTCAATAGCTACTGCTGATGCCAGATAGTTTTCTTCAGCAAAGAATGCCCGATATCCAATAAAGCCTACAGGACGTGCAAGACGTACAATCTGCTCCCTGCCGGTAACACCTTCTTTTATGATTTTCACCTTACCAAATGCCAGACATAGAATTCCAACCGGACGCTCTCCAATCTGGTAGATCATCTCACCTTTTTTATAAAATCTTGATGTATGTCTCCGGGTAAGCAAATCCTTCTCTTCCTGACTCAGATTTTCAAAAACTGATCCTGGGGTTTCCAGACATGTTTTACAGGCTTGAATAACGTCAACCATTAGATATGTTTTATAACACAAAGTTATTAAGGCGTCATTGGTATCAGCTAGATTTTTAGTTAAAAAATGTTAATCATTTGTAAAGCTCTGAGGTCTATAAAGTCTTGGTATTTGCAACATTCGGGCAAACAATCGAGTAGTTTTTTTTGATTATAGCGCAATTCCATTAACTTTGAAATTTGCATAAAAAAATAGTTATTATTCATACACTTAATTCATTGATAAATGAAAAAAATTACACTACTTCTGGCCGGACTGGCAATTATCAGTCTTTCATACGGCCAGGTTCTTCAACAAGCTGAGGATGCTTTAGTTAAGCAAGAACTAAACATCGAAAAAGCAATTTACAGCAATGACTTTAAAGCAGGTGGAGACACCATCTGGTTTACTAGCTTTGACTGGGCCGATGCATCACAAGAGCGAGGCTGGGCATTACCTGATGGATGGGAGATCAGTGACTTAACTGATTTTGGAATGCCTTGGATGTGGCGCGATGACACAATCGGCGGGAATTTCACAAATGTTCCTGCACCAGGACATTTTGACACAGCAGAAGATGGATTCATTGTTGCTCCAATTGATGAGTACAATGCTGTGGATGGTGTAACTACCTCAAACAACATTGATTCATATATTCAAACTCCTCCTATTGATTGTTCCAGCAATCCTTCAGTGATGGTTAATTTTAACCACATGTTCCGCTTGTGCTGTTCAGATTACAATCTTGAGATGCTGGTAACCAATGACAATGGTGTTCACTGGGCTCTTTATGATGTTCGCTTCGGAGTGGCAGGAAACACAGTTACACCTGTCAAATTCCGTTCACCTCAGATTAACATTTCTGACGTAGCTGCAGGAATGAGCAATGTACAAATCCGTTTCTACATCCATGGCCCCAGCCATTACTATTGGATGGTGGACGATCTCACTCTGACCGAAGCATATCAGAATGATTTGGTACTTGAAGATTACTGGGCAGAATTTAACGCTGGTTTTGATACTGGAATTGGCCATGTTAATTACTGGCCTATGAGTCAAATGGGTATGGAATCTGAGATCAGTGGAAATATTGGTGACTATCTTTTCCGTGGTGCTTTATTAAATAATGGAATGACCGACCAGGAAAATGCCATGGTACAAACAACCATTCTCAAGAATGGAGAACAAACTTTCATGGATGTATCTGAACCCACTGTAATATGGCCTCTCGACCGCGACTCATTGGATGTTGTTTCAACATTCCTGGCAGATGATTACGGTGATTACAAAGTAAGCTTCGATGCCATCTCTGACAATGAAGAAGAAGTGCCTGAGAATAACTCTTCTTCAATCATGTTTACTGTAACAGACACTCTTCTTCATCGTGCTGACTTCACAACTGAAGCTTCCTCCAATACAGGTGGCTGGGTTGGTGGTGGAAATGCTGGTGACATGGTTGGAGTAGGATATGATATTATGGCTCCGACTGAGGTGAACGCTATGTATGCAAGAATATCTGGTGTTACTGACGATCAATTCCCAACATATCAATTTGTATTATTGAAGTACCTCGAAGAAGAAGATATATATGAAGAATGGTTATTGTCAGATATCTACGCTGCAGATTCAACTATTGCTGGAACCTGGCAAAGGCATGACATGGAGAAAGACGGTGAGACAGAATTTATCGAGCCTGGATTCTATTTTGCCTGCGCCAGAATGTGGGGAGATAACGGAACTGAAGAAGGTAGCAATGGTATGTCATTTGGCTGGGATAAAGATGCCAAATGGAATGGCTGGTACACATATATGTTCCAGGCGGTTAGCGGCAATGCATACAGTACTGGTAAAATGAATCAGATCGGTATTATCATTAATGAAGAAGGCGGACCTACCGAAGCACCTGCAACATTTAATGTTGACATGAATGCCCATATTACTAATGGTGAATTTTACGTTGGTTCTGATTTCGTTGATGTAGCTGGTAGTTTTAATGGCTGGGCCGGTTCAGAGCAAATGACAGATGAAGATGGTGATGGTATTTATTCAATCACCCTTGAAGCAATGCCGGTTGGTGAAGTAATCGAATATAAGTACCGGATTAATGCAAACTGGGACACATCTGAATACCCGGATGGTGGTCCAAACAGAACCTATACAGTTCGTTACTGGAATATTATTAACAATGTATACAACGGTGGTGAAACAACCGGAGTTAGTTTATTAACTATTATTGAATCACTTAACGTATACCCGAATCCAACAAGTGGTAATTTTACTGTTCAGATTGCAAGCAATGAAGTTTCTGATATTGAAATAAGCCTAATGGATATTCAGGGACATATTGTTTATAGTCATCTTGTATCCGGGATTCTCAATCATACTGAAGTTATTGAAAATAACTTTGCTAAGGGAGTCTATTTCCTGAGCGTAAACAATGGTAGAGATATCAAAATTCAAAAAGTAATTATTCAGTAGATACTTGCAGTAGCCTAGACCAATATTATCGAAACGCCGGAAATTACATTCCGGCGTTTTTTTTACGCACTTGCCAAGCAATCAGACATAGCCATATCATCTACTAACACACCCCCCAAACAGTCTGTATCCCGCAGCTGGCAAAGCTTTGATTAGACTTGCAGTCTTTCTATTTTGCATCATCATGTCTAATCAAATAATAGAATAATTTATGAAGAAATTTACACTATTACTATGCGCCTTAGGCATTGTGAGTCTGTCATTTGGGCAGGTTTTACAAACAGCACAGGACGCACTGGTAAATCAGGAGAAAGAAGTCATTTCCTTAGGAAATGCAGACTTTAAGGCGGGAGGAGATACTATATGGTTCACAAGTTTCGACTGGGCTGATGCTTCACAAGAGCGCGGCTGGTCTTTACCAGAAGGGTGGGAGATTGCCGACCTAACAGACTTTGGAATGCCATGGGTGTGGAGAAATGACACTTTGAATGGCAATTTTACAACACAGTCAGCACCTGCTCATTTTCCTACAGCTGAAGATGGATTTATGGCTGTTCCGGTGGATGAATATAATGCTATTGATGGTGTGACCAGTTCAAACGCATCAGACACATATCTACAAACACCACCTATTGATTGTTCATCAAGTGCATCTGTGATGGTGAACTTCAATCATCTTTTCAGATTATGCTGTTCCAATTATAATCTTGAGATGTTAGTTACTAACGACGATGGTGTTCACTGGGCTCTTTATGACGTTAGATTTGGTGTTGATGGTAATACCGTTACTCCAGTCAAATTTCGCTCACCACAAATTAACATCTCTGATGTTGCAGCTGGTATGAGCAATGTTCAAATTCGTTTTTACATTCACGGTCCCAGCCATTACTACTGGATGCTGGATGACCTGGTATTAACAGAAGCATATGAGAATGACCTGGTTCTTGAAGATACCTGGGCAGAGTTTAATGGCGGATTCGACGAGCGTATTGGGCATATTAACTACTGGCCTATGAGTCAGTTAGGCCTTGAGGCTGAAGTTGGAGGAAATATCGGCGATTATCTTTTCCGCGCAGCCCTGCTGAATAATGGGATGGTTGATCAGGAAAATACAATGTTACAAACTACAATTCTGAAGAACGGTGAACAAGTATATGAAGATGTTTCTGAACCAACAGTAATCTGGCCTCTTGACAGGGATACGGTTGAGGTTGTTTCTACATTCCTTGCCGATGATTATGCTGATTATCATGTAAGCTTTGAAGCAATTTCAGATAACCCTGAAGAAGTTCCAACTAATAACTCAGCCTCTGTTATGTTCACAGTAACAGATACACTGATGCACAGAGCTGACTTCTCAGCTGAATCAGGAGCAAACACAGGTGGCTGGACAGGAGGATCAAACGCTGGTGATATGGTTGGAGTAGGATATGACTTGTATGTTGCGACTGAAATGAATGCAATTACATCATATATTTACAATGTCACTGATGCTGATTTCCCAACATATCAATATGTGTTAATGAAATACCTCGAAGAAGAAGATCTGTATATAGAATGGTTGACTTCTGATATTTATAGCGCTGATTCAACAATCGCACGTTCATGGCAAACACATGAGATTGAGAAAGATGGCGAAACTGAATTTTTAGAACCAGGCTTCTATCTTGCGTGTGTAAGGTTGTGGGGTGATGATGGATCAGATGAAGGAAGCAATGGTTTATCAATTGGCTGGGACAAAGATGCAAAATACAGAGGTTCTTATACCTATATGTATCAAGCCGCCAGCAATAGTGAATACAGCACAGGGAAAATGAACCAAATCGGAATTGTAATCAATGAAGAAGGTGGCCCTGTTGCTGCATCAGTTACTTTCAACGTTGATATGAATGCACATATTGCAAATGATGAATTCAATATTAACTCTGACTTTGTTGATGTAGCTGGTTCATTTAACAATTGGGAAGGCTCAGCTCAAATGACTGATGAAGATGGTGATGGTATTTATACAATCACTATTGACAATGTTGATGTAGCTGCTCTTATAGAATACAAATACCGTATTAATGCTAACTGGGACACTTCAGAATTTCCTGCGGGTGGTCCAAACAGAACATACACTGTTCGCTATTGGAATATTCTTGACGATGTGTACAATGGGGGAGAAACAACAGGTGTAGAAGATTTAGCTTTAATTGAGAGCCTTATTGTTTATCCAAATCCGACTCAAGGGGATTTCACCGTTAAGGTTAGCAATACAGAAGCGACAAGCATTTCAATCAGTCTTATAGACATCCAAGGTCATGTAGTATATGAAAACCGCTTAGAAGGCGTTATTTCACATACTGAAACTATCGAAAACAAATTCTCAAAAGGAATCTATTTCTTAAGCGTGAATAACGGCAAAGAAGTAAAAGTTAAAAAGGTAATTGTTCAGTAAAGAACTTTATAACCTCATATCAAAGGGCCGGCATTAGTCGGCCCTTTTTTACTTTGGTACAAACCAATAAAGCTGGTGTGGATTTTAGAACCTCTCTGGGCGAAGCCCTGCCCGTTCTTAAATCCACACCAGCTTTATTGGAACAGATAAGTTGCCAGATTGATCAGGCTGAATTCATTCAGACCTGACCCACTATCCAACAAATCCTCCTGTACTATAATATTGAACCTGTCTGGGC
>Ga0233437_1000907_pt1 | contig 60085 bp, 57 predicted proteins | sample SI_122_August201_FD_182714 | JGI IMG/M metagenome (GOLD analysis project Ga0233437, IMG submission 182714) | Seawater microbial communities from Saanich Inlet, British Columbia, Canada - SI_122_August2016_200_MG | ecosystem: Environmental > Aquatic > Marine > Inlet | place: Canada: British...
CAAATTAATGAGCCCTCTTTGAAGTGTAGATGCCGTGCTCATAGCGGCATGGCATCACCGCCCCGCCCCTGCCGAAAAAAATTAACTTTTTTTCGTTTATGCAGGCTTACCGAAAGGACACGATACATCAGATGGGCCCAACTCTGATGAGAAACAAATAGTGTAACGCCTTTGGTCAAATTAGGAAAATTGGTATCGTTGCAATTTCAGGATTTTACGGGTTTTTGTTCACAGTAAACAATTGCAAAATACTGTAACGATTTCAAATGTCCCCAATTCAGGTATACTGCGGGTTAAGCGCAAAATTGATTGGGGACAAGCTCTCCTTATTCTGAATATTAGAAGAATATGAAGCAAATCCAAAGAACATGGAATCATAAGAATATGGAATTATTGCATAAATAAATGCGTTACAGTATTTTACAACTTATGGGATTATTGGCGTTACATTATTTGTAACTGTTCACAACTCTTGTGATGAATAGGGATAGGAGATATGCACCCATGTATTGTCAACGATTTGAGACGGGATGGACGTGACCGACACGGTTAGGACTGGAAGATGTAGTCCTGCATTTCTTGGTAAGAGTTTGAAATTCCTAGCTTTTAGGAAAGGTTGCGTTTGATGAAATTGAATGAGACAGAAGGATTCAAACAGCAGTGTTGTATTTTCAGGCGACAGCAAGATGAAAACGAGAGAAGTTCTTCACGATCTTCTCAAAATAGACCAGCAGGTCAAAAGCGGCTTTGTAAATGGGAAGATGTTCATATTGTGCCAAGAAACAGGCCCCTCAATTCAAATGATCAAGAGGTCAAATGACCAAATTATCCATCGCCCCGGGAACGCACCGCAAAAGCTCGATTGCCGCTGGATTTGGATTTGTATTCGCGAATCGATTTTCCGTTCATAAAGGTTATAAATCCAAATAATTCGCTTTTGAAAATGAAGAGCCTGGCTTTCGAGTCACCCTCTGTTTTTCCTGACCAAACCGACAACCGATCTAAAGTAGTATTCAACAGAAGGGGAGATAAATTATGCGATCCCATGCCTTCTTCAAAAAGGCCTTTCAGTTCATCTATGCTGGGCATCCTCCAACCAACGTCATCCCGCTTCAGGCTTTTCACCCACGCGCGAGCTAAATTCCATGTCATATCCCTGCCCGGTCCCGCTTTCCACTCAAGACCGGTTTTGCTATCTTTCACCTTGCCATTGGTGAGTAAGCGAAATCGGTCACCTTGTTTTGCTTGGATTGTGGTTGCAAACAGAAGTGACAGGATGATAGCCAAAAAAAATGTACGTTTCCGTATCATATCCTCCTTGTGATCGGTGTACCCTCTTTACTCGAATGACCAAATTACCCATCGCTTTGGGAACGCAACGCAAAGGCCCGTAAGTTGAGTGAGTCGGCATGGTAGCTCCAGTCCCTGTTGCCCTCGTGGAAGTCGAAGTTGAAGTTCCAGGCATGTGTCTTTACTCCAAAGAATCCGCTTCAAAGCATCATGATCCTCCATACTATTTCTATTTTATCGATGAGGACTATGGCCTTTGCTATCTCCGCGTACCTACCTGGGCACCGTTTCGCCTACAGTTTTACTGCAATGCCCACAATTGGCTTTAAAATCAACTCGGGAGAGAAGGTATCGGTTATAAGCAAAGAGAAAACGCGCTTTATGAAATCGACAGTTTTGAAAGAGCGCAGGAAATCTCTGACACGTTTTCCGGGAAAAACCTCCATCGGATTCTGAAAAAATATACACTTGGGCCATGGGGTTTATAGGGATTTGTGAATAGACGCATCATTCTTCGCTCAAAATCCACAGGTTACTAATTCGGCTGGCAGTAATCTGGAAATGCCACCAATCTCTCAATTGCGCCAGGATCTCCTTCTATTGCTTGTTTCGCCAGTCTACCACATTTAGAATTGGGCTTCTCTGTGTAGAATACCGCTATATTGGCTGCACAGGCATTACATGCTCCCATCTCCGAAAACTTCTTTCTTGAGTATTCGTATCTTTTTCCCATTTCAGATCTTTGCTTTGATTCGTAGGTTTTTCCAATAACTTTTGCGATATCTTGGACTTCCTGCGGTTTTACGTATCCATCATCGACCATCCCATCAACGACTTCGATTTCCCCCCTGCACAAAGAATAAACGACAGATTCATGGTATCTATTCCAGTAATTGTCAGGCAATCCAGCTCGTTCTGCGAGTTCGTCCATCTTTTCATGATACTTCGGATTGTCGGATTTTAAATCACTACATGAAATTTGAATTTGGGTCGAATTGGGTGTCCCGGCCCCCTTTTCCCCTTTTGTCATCTTAGCAATTGCCTCTTCAATCACTTCATCTGTAATGTTCTTATTAAATACGCTCAAAGGTGAAAATCTGCTTCTGAAAGCTTTGAACTTATCCATTTTCCTTTTAGTAACATCGCTGAAAACAACACGACATGTTGATTCAATCGTCATTTGTTTAATACCCTGAGAGAGTAAATACTCAACAACTCCTTTAGTACATATATCATGCCAATCCTTCGGAATTACACTCCTTTCTAATAATGTCTCCACCTCTGTATGGCCATTCTTGAGCGCAACCGCCAGGGCTGTCATGCCGTCATTGTTTTTAGTCCCGGGATTAGCACCAAGTTTCAATAACTCTGCGACAACTGCGACTTTCCCAGTGTATGCAGCCTTAAACAAAGCTGTTTCACCATTTTTGTCTCTAGCATTAATGTCACTGCCTCTTTGAACAAGTTTTTTGCAAATACTAACATGTCCCTGATAAGCGGCGCACATTAGGGCTGTCCAACCGCCACTGTCCTTTCGATTTACATCAACGCCTGTGGCTAGAAGCTTGGCTACCAGGCTATCTATGACAATTTTGTTTGATACAAAGAAGATGCTGTTAATAAGCATGAGATCAGGATCGTTTGAAATTTTGCGGCTAGAACTAAGAAATTCGAAAACTTCAGGTCCTTTTTTAGAAAAAGCAACTATATAATAGCGTTCACCTTCTGAAAATGCCGTGGTGAAAAGTGTAAATTTATTTGGCTCAAACAAAAAAGGATACTCTTTTGCGAGCTCTTCATTGTTAGCGTATCTCTGATTATCAACATAAAATGCTTCTTGAGCTGTTGCGAAATTCTTTATGACAGAATCCAAATCATAAAGTTCTTCGAGTTCAGCCTTCTTTTTCGGGGACTTAACCAAAAGGTCAAACACCTCCTGAAGAGAGGGGTTGGCTGAACCATTTACACTCAATTTGTCTCCTTGGAGCATTAATTCCGTTCTCATATTTTTGTCTTCCACAACGAAATATTCATTGAACTGTTCTAGCAATGCTTCCCCGAAACCTTGCCCTTGCATTCGATTAAGAATTGAAATTAGCTTTTCCTGTTCTTTGATCAGAAGATTAATTCTTAGTACGCTAGTATCGATTAGAGCTTTTCTAAGCTCGTTGTCATGAACCTCCTTTCCATAAAACACAGGAGCAACTGTAAAATCTTTTGGCAATTCCCCATTTAATCCATAAGAAACCATAAGGTCGATACTTGGACCATCTTGAGTGGAAACTTCAAATTGAATGCTAGCTTCCGGTTTGGCCTTTATGAAATTTTTGATAGCTTGATTGGCCAAATCTACTCTAGCTTCTGTATCGGGGTTTTCAATGTTTTTTAGTAATCCTTCAAAAGCTCTTAGATCTACACTTTTTATCTTAATATTTAGCTGTTGTTTTAAGTTCTCCACAGGGATTTTTATTTGAACTGTCTCTTGTAAAGCCTTTAAATTCGAAAGTGCTATGATTGGTCTAAATGAAATATTTCCTACGCCATCGTCAAAAGAAAAATCAGTTTCTATAGATCCTTCCGAAAGTTTTAAGGAATCCTCTTTTTTATTCAAATAAAAACTCAGATTTGAAACCATAAATCGATTTTGAAAATCTATTGTTTTTGTAAACCCATAAAGCGAATCTATAACTTCAGAGTTCGAGAACCTATTATGTTCTTCAATAACTTTTAGAAATTTTTCATAAAATTTTGGATAAAACTTCATGTTATTTTGGAATGAAAATTTGTCAAATTCCAAATTCCCTTGTTTGTCAAAGAATCCAAAATTTAGTATTTTTAATTCAGAATTATTGGTGTAAACATCTTTTTTCGTTGCACCTTCTGTCTCTATTAGCAAATTGTCACAAGCAAATTTATTTCTTGAACCAACAAAATCAAGATTCTTGCTGTCAAATTTCAAAAAATGCAATTTTGGGTTATATTTGAAGATGTATCTATCAATTGACCCATTCTGGCTAAATAAATCATATAAAGTTTTGAATGCAATAGTATTGTTATCTCCGTTTATTGTAGCTCTTACATCGAATAGTAAATTTCCAATATTATACTCTTTTTTGTTATCCATTTCTTTGGCTTTTAAACCATTCATTTTGAAAACTGTTTTAGTATCTAAGCGACCAGTTTTTTCTGAATGTTGGTCCTGGGACAAATGGAAATCTGAGATAACCAATGATAGTTCTCGGTTGTCATAGTTTGCTTGCTTAATACGTAGTTCCATATTGTCCCAAAAATTGTGATCTATCCGATTCCCATTTAGCTTAAAATCATTGAGTTTAATTGCATTGTCGCCATTTTTTATGTTAATCTGCTCTGCAAGGAATTTTGCTTCAATTTCCGTGCTTAGTTGAGAAATTTTGTCTGCATCAGTTTCTATTTGAATACTTTTTATTTCTAAATTTGCTTTTTGCAATTGGTTTAGGGTTCCTTCAGCGAAAGCAGACTTCATTATCGCTTTGGTACCAGATATGGTAATATCCATTACGGGTATAGTTATTTTATTTTCACCGAATTCAATTTTGGAATCTTCAAGGGTAATTGCACTAGTGAAATATCCAAGTTTCTTTCCAATCTGGTTTCCAGGATAGAAGGTAGCAAAGCCTATTGGAATTGGCTTTTGTACAGTTTTTTCTAATTTTGCTATCATGAAAAAGCTGTAAATATATCCAGAGCTTGCAGCTCCTAGAACAAGAATCCCAATTACCAAGAAAATAAGCTTTTTTTTCATAAAATTTATCCTTTCATTCGTCCTGAAAATAAATTGTGCCGTTCCATTTCAGTATCTTTGTATCCCCACATTTTTCCGTCTAATGAGATCTGCCATCGGAATTTCATGAAGCTTCGCTTTTCAATTTAACTTCAAAATAATAAGCGCACACAATGGAATCGGGAAAAAGCCTGAAACAACCCACGAATTCCTATCCGTAGCCCCTTGTTTCAAAGACCAATAATGTCCATCGAAAGCCCATGTATTGCTCGATGTTGAACCTGTTTGCCGTTTCAATTCAGTTCCGGTCCAAATAAATGTATTATTACTTGTAGCGCCCGTCACGGGTCTAAAGCGCTTGCCATCCCATGAATAGGTATTGGCGGAAACAGCGTTACAGCTTTTCCTTACCTTTTTTCCATCAAAGCTCCAGGTTGTTTTACAGGTCGCATCCGTTTTTGGTTTGATTACTTTGCCATTCCACACATATGTATTAAAGGAATTTGCACCTGATCTTGGCCTTATTTGTCCAATGGTTTCACAATAAGCAGTGCCAAATGAAATTTGGATCAAAAAGAATGAAAGCATAAAACAGGTATATTGCCAGTATATTAAAGAATTTCCGATAATGTTTCCTCTATTTCATCGATAATTTAGCAGTCAATTCAGAGAATTTTGTTTTAACTGCTGTGTTTTCAAACACCACAATTTCTGGGACCTCCATTCGTATAATACTTTCGAAAGCCTTGTCCGCCTGATCTATGGTATCAACAAGCTCCGCGCTCACACTCGCAGTTTCATATGACGACCAAGCGACGATAACATCTTGTATCGCCTGCTTTCTGGAGGCCTCTACTCTTTGTCTTTGTCTAATCAGCTCTTTTTTATACAAATCAATAACTTTTATTGTAAATACATTAGAACTAATATTTTTTTTCAAAATGTTTTTGCGCCTGGCATCTGTCATTTTTCCCATAGATTTCTTTGTCTTTTTATTGATATTGTTAGCTTGTGTTTTTAATACATCTAGCTTAACAGTCCAAACTTCCTTATTCTTTTTTATGTATTTTGTTTGAGCGTATACAATTGTTTCGCTGAGAAGAACATAAACCCCGTAATATTTCTTCACATACTCCATATTGTCGCTGTTTGCTTTCATCAATTTTTGTGTATGTGCCAATATTTCTTTAAGAATTTCGTACATTGTTACCGATCTTATTATATCGTCGCCATCTATACGCATGCATAAAGTGTTTATTTGTTCGCTTGTCATAGTTACACCGAGCAATTCAAACTGATCGGAGATTTTTTTCTCTATTTGACCTATCTTTGTTTCGATGTCCTTTATATCTGTTTGTAATTCTATTATTTTTCCATCTATCTTTTTTGCCTTGCTTTCCTTATTTTCAGCCTTTGCTTGTATTTTCGACTCTTTAAGATTGGCTATCTTATTTTTGAGAGTTTTTATATCCTCGTTTCGCTTTCGAATTTTCTTCGCAAACCCAATTATTTCCTCATCAAAAAGGATCTCCTCGACTTCCCCAAGAATTTCTTGTGCATTTTCATGATAGCTTTCTTTAGTTTTCTTAAATATCGATTCTCTAGGAGCTTTCTTTTCCTTTTCCTTTGTTGTTATGTATTCAGCAGAGTAACCTTGAATTTTCCCCATTTTGTCTAGTGCACGATCATCATCTGATTTCACCATGTCAGCCGCTTTTCCGGAAAGTTCATACGTTTTAGACTTAATGTCGTCCCATACGCCTGCATTTAAGTCATTGGACTGGAAAATTAAAATTGCCAGAATTATTATAAAAAATTGTTTCATTGCATTCCTCCTATTGATCTAAATTGTAACTGTCTTGAATGATAGGAAAAAAAATCATTAAGCATGGATAATTTGCCCAACAACTAATGTGCTATTTTTTCACTATCCATGCCAAAACAGCCTTTCCTAAATTTTATGATTCGACCTTCAATGGGGCCGCTCTTTAAGCCATTACATCTGATTTCTGGATGTTTTCTTTTTGTTTTAGGCATTTGGATACTTTATTGCTTGGAGGAAGTCAGAAGAGGACGTCTCATCCAACAATTTACCATTCGTGGTGCAACCCATCTGGTGAACCCTCTGTGTTTGAGTACATCTCGTTTGAGTCCCCAACGTCTTTGTATCGAATTCTTTTTGGTTGTTCTCTCGGCTTTTCTTTGGCATAGGCGCTTTTTATACCGCTCAATTTTTCAAAGAGAATGTTCCCAGCAATTCTTGTCGCCTCAAACGCCAGATCTCTGACAGCCTGATCAGCCTTATTTTCCGGAACAGTTTTCTCCGCCACTGCCGTTTCGCTAAAAAATCCATCATCATGCACATAAGATGCGCTGATCAGAACCCGAACTTTTACCACGCTTTTATCTTTTGCCTCTGGAACGGGAATTTCCAGATTGCTTAATGGCATTTTACCGTCTGACATGCTGCCAAAGCTTTTTAATATGCTTTTCATCATAGCAGCGCCTTGTTGTGCCTCTTTTGCTTCCTTATCAACTGTTCTATCTTTCGTAACGCTCAGCACCTTCCCTTTAATCAGGATATCATGACTGCCCGAGGTGGACCTGCCGGATGAAAGATTAAATTTCGTAGAATGCTGTGAGAATATGGATGTTAGCAAACCCTTAAGTGACTCGTCACTTCGGCCATCAGGGAGGATGAATTCATTTATTATTACAACGTCTTTGCCTCTTTCCCTCCTCCATTTTTTTCGTTGAACCGTGACTTCCTTTCCTTTCAGGGCAGGGCGATGTAAAACAGCGATACTTCTTGTAGAGTTGAAATAGAAATCCCCGGTCAATGATGATGACTCCCATGGGACTTGTTTCTTTCCGCTTTCGTTCATGACATCTATTCGTACTTTTTTGAAAACCTCCTCAATTCCAAGTCCTGGGGTTGCCATATGTTTCAGAAGCATTGACGTATATAGACCGTTTTTATTTATGCCATCGGCAGCTACTGAACCGGGTGCTGTGGCATACGCTACAATTGAACCGGTTGGGGCATCCATTCTTGCTAAGCCCTGGCTTACGGATCTAAAAATCCTGACAAAAGGATTATCCCTGCAAGCATCAAGGATAACAATGTTCAAATTATTATCCGCATCTTCCATTTTTCCTAACACACGCCCTGCATCGACCGTCTCAAATTTTACATCGGATTCAGTTTCAATTTCAGCATCAATGGGGATAAGATAGTTTCGACCGTCGATCTGCATTCCGTGGCCTGCATAATAGAAAAGCCCAATACCACCATGTTTTCGCAACCTCTTACCGAAGTTTCGAATAGCTCTCTCCATATCTTTTTGTATAACATTCTGTTTATGTATAACGGTAAAACCCAAACGCCTGAGGGCCTCGGTCATGTCCCTGGCATCATTTACCGAATTTCGAAGTTTCGCCGATTCATAGCTTCCATTGCCAATCACCAAAGCTGTCCGGCGTTCCTTTGATATAGTGATGCATGGAAAGGCTAAAACGACGAATGATATCATGACCATGACTAAGAAAGTTTTGGCCCTCATTTTTGGATCTCCTTATGCCAACCTGAGGTTCCCTTATTTTTCCAAATCAAAATTCTGGTTCAATTTATCTGAGGGCGGGCAAACCTTCCATTTCCCCGTTTCCCTGATGAACTGCAATTCTGCATCCTTTTCTTTAACATCAGAAGGGATATACACACCACTTTCCGGGTGTAACATCCTGACCTCTAATTTTGTGCTATATCTGGCCTTAGCATCATGGGCGCTACTTTCCAGAAGTTCGATCTCAAACGATTTGAAATTAAACATAATATTAGAGACAGCCTTTTCGGCCATTCCAAATGAGACCCCATGTAATGGATCGAACGAGGCCAATATTAGTTTGTTTCTGAAGGCTTCTAATGCTGTTTCTAATTGCGGAGAGATTTCTTTACATACAAATTTTGAAATTTCATTAGGATTTGCACCATAAAGACATGACAAAAAGCCTTTGATGACGTTCGCCAAAGTTTTCTTCAACGCATCTTTAGTTCCGTTTTGATCTCTAATCCTTTCGTGGTCGGAGTTATCCGTTGCAAGGGCGGACAAATGTATTCTGACATTTTTTTCCTCACCCGCATTGAGTTGTATCCACATTTTCTTCGATCGATATCCTGGAGATGAAATTTCCAATTGATATTTCCCAGGGTCAAGCACCATATTTTGAAAGAATTTGGGACGAATATTGAGGATTCTCACTTTGGCATTTTCCGGTTCCGTGATCACGGAGATCCTAGCCTTGCGGGGGCCTACTCTATTCAAATCAATATAGAGGGATATCAGCTCACCCTTCTCCAAATCGATGGTCTCACTGTATGTTTCATACCCCTCCATCTCGACTTTAACTTCATGTTCTCCCGGCATAATTTCAGAATACAACAATGATGTTTTTCCAACTTCCCTGCCATCAACAAATATGCCAGCACCAAGTACGTTTGACTCCACTGATAATAGCGAGTTCTGCCTTCTTGACGTTCCATTCGCCTCTGTTATGGAAATTGCTGCCAGATTGAATATGAAATCGCCCTTGTCCAGATTTGGATGACGGATTTTTCCAAACTGTGGATGTTGCGCACCCCGAGTGTAATTGACAACACTCACGTCAAGGTACATACCCAACTCGGTGCCTGTCACATATCCATCTTTGTTGTAATCGGCTTCCCCTCCAATGCCCTGAATGAAACAGGTCTTGAATATGCTGTCATCCGGGACTTCCTCATCTTCGCTGCCGGCTGCTATGAATTGACGAACAGGACGAGCGCTCTTTTCCGAAATATCTGATGGTACGCCTTTAAAAGGTTTGAAAACCGCTCCGGAAAAACAAGAGTCAAATACCATCAAAACGTGCCTCGACTTTATTCGTAGCGCATAGCTCTCAATATCATTCATGCTGATTGCTTTCTCGGAGAATCCTATGGGGTCTTTGGTAGGAAGCGGACAATCTTTTGGCACAATATAACCCATCTTTTCACCGGTGGCTAAAGACTCAGTTTCTCCATGCCCCGAAAAGTAAATAAGAATGGCCCGGTTTTCCTCCTGGCCTATTTCATAAGTCATTTCATTAAGGGCTCGCTTGAGCTCCATCGGATTCAACACTAAATGAACCTTCATCCCTGCGTTTTCCAGCGTTTTTGCGATCTCTCTGGCGTCGTTTTCCGCACCCTTCAAATCCGGCCAATAATCATAGTCTCCGATACCCACCACCAAGGCATGATAATCTTTATAGAGATAAATGGCTTTGCCTGGTTTAGGTGTGACCTGTATCCCTCTTTTTTGAGCGGAATGACTTACTGCAAAAATTAGAAAAGTAAACATGAAGCAAGGAATGAAAACCCGGTGTTTACGCATTCTTGACCGCCAAAATTGCAGAAAGCTTTATAGTTTCAATGATGAACATCCCCGCCAACTATTTTATTTGAATGAGTTCCAACCTAAGCTGACATTTGGCTTTTGATGTCTGTACCCATCAAGTGTGCTATTCCGATCAGGGCCTATGGAAGCATAATCTAAAATTGGTTTTGTGGTTCGAGCATTTGAGATGCTTTTTCATCATATTCCTTCCACCAATTCGATTTCTACGCGCCGGTTCAATTGCTTGTTTTGAAGACTTGTGTTTGGGAGAAACGGGCATTGCTCCCCATATCCGTCGACTTTTAACCTCACAGGGTCTATGGAAAAATGGGTAACAAGATATTGTTTAACCGACAGTGCTCGCCTATAGCTCAGTTCGATGTTTTTGGAAGCATCGCCATCTGAATCCGTATGTCCTTTGATCAGAACTGTTGCATTTTTTATTTGATTACTGGTTAACGCTTTTCCAACTTCATTTATCAGGCCGAAAGATTCTGGTCGAATAACATGTGAATTTACATCAAATTCGATTTTGAGCTTCACGCCGGTAGGAGATGCATCTTCAAATATAAGCATCGTTTTTTTGACAACTTTTCCTTCTGCGCCCTCTCGGTAAACCGTGATCCTTCTTAGTTTTTTTACGCCTCCCTTTTTACCGCTTATTTGAAATTCAAATTTGGATTTCGGTTTCGATAGTCCTTTGATAATATCTTTGGAAGAAACTTTGGATTTAACATCTTCAGCTGGGGCTATTGAAGCAAAGAAAAATATTGCCGTAATACAAGTAAAAAGCATATTTCTTGTTCTTACATTCAAAACAAATGATTTCACCATGAAAAATCTCCCATTTTATATCTATCCATCGCAACAACATCGAGAATAAATTTAAACAACCAAAAATTGCATAGTTGCGATATTACTGTTTTTGAAAAAACTTCCCAAACATATGCTGCGCTAAAGTATTTTGAATAGCTCTTATATTACTGCCTTTTTAAATTTTTTCTTGATGGGATCATTAATACCTGAAAGCCATATTTATAATTCAGAGTCAAGATCGAAATGCTCTGAGGTTTCAGCAGAAAATTATTTGATTTCTCTGGATCTACTCCACTCACAATTGCTATAATGCCACTTAGCATTCCCATTAGCCCCCTATTTTCAAATAGCTTAAATTAAACTTTCAAATCACTTTTTGTTTTTATACTTTTGAAACAGATTTTGAGGGGCTTTTTGGGGGGTACTTTGAGTCTGAACTTTTTCAGGGACGACGTTTGAATTTTCTAATTGAAGAAGCAAGAATGGAGATTCCCCCGCCTCAAATGCTTTTGCAATTGATATCTTCGGAATGACAAGGTCGACAGAATCCCTTCTTTCCAGAACAATCTCGCGACCGACTGGTTCCGGTTGACCATTTACATAGACACACATGCCAAATACCGTCACAGGATCTTTCTGCCCATTCTGCAGAATGATCTTAATCTTCTCGAAATCGTCAGCACTTAACGTAGCCCCCGAAAATTCATTATCGAAATCTCCCTTGAATTCCAGATATTTATCTTTAGCGACTGCAAGAAATATTTTGGCGAAATGCTTTTGCCCCTTTTGAAAATTTGACACCATAATTGACAGAATTTGCGTTGAGGATTCGGATCCTTTGATATTCGCATTATACCAGATTGGGATCTTGGTTCTTGCTACTACAAAGGTTTCAAATCCAGTCTGCTCACAGCTTAAATCCTTTATATCTGGGAAATGCCTCGAAAGAAGATCCTTTATGCGCACTTTATTTTTTTCATAGGCTGATTTTCCCGGAACTTGTATTTTTATAGTACTCTCAGCCAAAATCGGTTCTTTTGATTCTTTTATATCAATTAAATCCGCTAAATAGATATTTGAAGTAGATTCGAACTTGCACCCCGCCAAAAAAAATATAAATAGAATTGAAAGAAAAATCTGAAGATTTCCGAATTTTGTATGAAAACAAATTTGCATAAATACCCCCTATTTGAATGATTTATTGGAATGTAGTTGCTTTGCAATAGTCAATCTCCTCATATCTAATTCCACTTGGATCGAAAGCATAAAATAGCGACCTCCTTGATAAAGAGTCGGTTTTCAATAGGATGTCTCAACTCTATGAACAATTCAATTGGGAACACAACTCCTTATATTATTATAGCTTATAAAGCAAAGACCATCATTTATTTTATAGAGTTAGTTGGTTAGAATACCAATTTTAGGACAAGAATGCGATTCTTTGAAGCCAGTTTGCTCGGCTTGGGAACTAGATCGAAACTTGATCCTGCGTTCAGGTGGAACTTCTTGGTAGCCCGAACACCATGGCCAATAATAAATATCCGTCCTTGTATCTCCAATTATGAGAGGTTTACGCTGCTCTTTATCCTTTTTCAGAGGCCCTTTTGTCAGCGGGCTTGCACGTTCAGATTCCAAAGTATTTACCCTTTTAGATTTCCCGAACCATTTTTTTAGTGTTGTATTGCGCCCAATTTTGGGCTCGTTTTGGGGCTGAATCTGCGCTGATTGTTGTAATTGGTCTCTGATTTGTTGTAATTGGTTTTTTATGTTTTTCTCTGTTTTGGAAGAAATTTTGATGTTGGCCTTTTCAAGCAAAGGCGTAAGGTAAGATACTGGCACAGCAAAATTCAGGTTTCCCCCCTCTTTATGACCGGCTACCGCTACTGCAACAAGGCGGCCATTTGCGTCCACTACTGGTCCGCCGCTGCTACCGGGAGAAATGGGCGCTGTCATCTGAATATATGTAACCCCCTCTATTTTCCTTTTAGCACTAACATTCCCGATCGAAAAGGTGCCAGTAAGGCCTTGGGGGTTCCCAATGGCATACACAGAATCGCCAATTCGAAGTGCATTACTGTCACCAAATTCGACTGGTTGCGCTCCCAATCCATCAATGGATAGTACCGCTAAATCGTATTTCTCGCTGTATGCTAACAACGAACGAGCTTCAGTAAACGATTTCTCTTCACTCACCAATTTAGCAAGGACATAGTCCCCGTCCTTAACCACATGGGCATTCGTAACAACAATGTCATCAGCAATCACAAAACCAGATCCGAATCCTATGGGATCACCGTTAGAATCCACGTTGACCAGCAAGACTACTGATTGTATGACAATATCAGCGATTTCGTGCGGTTTCATAATTGCATTCACTACTGTTGCCAGCTGAATAATCGTAATGATCAGCACCGACACAAAAATTTCCTTCATATGTTTCATATTTCATCCTCCCGCAAAACTATGAATTGAAGGGAAGTTTGTTGAGATAACCTTTCATACTTTTAATTCGCCCACGACATTGTTAGTGCTATCTGAGCCTATTGTCCGAACATTGCACCTACCGCCCAGTAATAAGGGTGTTTAGGAACCTTGGTATAATCTGGGCCAAAAGGGGGATTTTTCAAATATGCCAATTGCGCCTGTCTCAGTGACTCTGAAGGAAGGTATCTGTCCAAGCCATCAAAGAAACGGCTTCCAATAAATCCTGCTGCTTCGTCATCAGCAAACCAAAGCGTTCCAAGGACGCTCTGGAAGTTACGCTTCATAAAGGTGTCTGACAAACTAATCTGGTCCACTCCTGGCGTCCAACCGGACTCTACCAATTCTTTGCTAATATCGCTGTCTTCAAGCTCATTTCTGATCTTTTTATCAATCTTGGGCGAATATGTTACCGCCGTGTTGCAGGCAGAAAGGACCGCCAATCGAGCGCCTTTAAAAGAACTGTCAGGTAATTCCGTAATTTCTTTTAAAGTCAACACACCGTCGTTCTTCTCCCCACCAGTGTAAGCCATATATAAAAATCCAGAGAGTGGAGAATGGTTCGTAAAGGTGTCCTTGCAAAATTTTACAAAAGGAGAATCCCGTTTTATTAATTTTTCATATTTTTTTATCCTTTGCTCATCGCCAGTTTGTTTTGATTGCTTTAGTATTTTCAGCCGTTTTTTTTGCTTGGCTTCCAGTTTCCTTGAGTCCTGTAGGATTTCTGCATAAGGGACACCATGGGTCGCAAAGTAAAAAATGGTATAATTATCCTCTGCGATCATTTTTCTCCACTTATCCTCAGTGGCTTTTTCTCGGATAATGATATCCGGATGGGTCAAATTCCTAGACTCTATCGTTTTTCTAACACCTTCAATTTCTTTCTCAGTGCCAGGCAAATCACCTAATCCTACCTTTAAAAATTTGTGGTCAGGATTTGCTACGCCTATAAGTTTAGCGTCCTTGAGGACAGCGCTTTTTCCAGAAGCCTTTGTGTAGTTATCAAAAAAGGAAAGTCTCAGATAGGAGACGGTTTTGTTATACACAAGAAACTGCGGTTCCCCACTTCCGTCGATACTCCTAACTAGAGCAGAAAAAGGTACATAGCTTAGGTATTTACTTGGAATAATAATGAGTTTTTGCTTTTCGGAAATCCGGTTTTCGACCGGAAGTATTAGTATTTCATAAAGCCTGTGCAATAATTGCACGCAATCCTTGTACGCTTTTATTTCATCCGGCTCACAATTTTTTTCTGGGCGTTTATCTTCTGGGTGTGATTTGGACCAGGCTTTGACAGAGTCGGGATCACATTTTCCGTGACCGTACAGCTCAATTTGTTTGTAGGTAAATTCGTCTCGAATCAGTTTTGCCAGGTCTTCATACGTTATAGCAACATTGGCAGCTGTAATATCTTCCTTTGTAACGCAGATCATGCTCAGCGAATCGCCGAGCGGAAAGTATTGTATTAATGCCTCATCATCGCTAAGACCCTTTTGAATAGACTCTATGTCAACTTTAGCTGCACTCTCAAACATACCGATGTCATTAGGATATTGCTTTTTCCACTTAGCTAAAAGATTTTTAAATGTGTCCTCAAGCTTTCGTGATCTAGCTTCAACCTTCTTAACCTCTTTCTTAATTTCCGATTTCTTTTTGTCCTGCTCGGCCTTCTGCGATTTGGTTTTGGCCGTGCCTTTTTTGCCCTGGGCGTTTATGAGTCGGGAATTCGCATCATCCAGTTTCTTCTTCTTGGTCAGGGTTTGCGTCATCGCCGTGAAAAGTTTGGCCTTGGCAGGGTCTTCAAAAACCGGCTTAGCTGTCATAAGGGCATTCTTCATGACCTCATTTTTGTAAATTTCCTGATACTCCATCTGATACCCTAGATATTTTTTATCCTTTGTTTTCGCATACAGGGCAGAAGCGACTTCAATGGCTTCTGTAAACAGGTCTTCCTTATCCTTGAGGTAATCGCCCATGAGTTCTGAATCGGAATCACTGCCCCGGATATTGACAACCGTATCGATTGCGTTTTTGTAGTATTTAAACGCCTCTTTTTCTTTCCCCTGCGATTTCAGAGCATAGCCAATACCCTGTTGTGCGCTCCATACCGCCTCCTTTTTGCCGACCTTCTCAGCCAGTTTCAGCGCTTCCCGGTAAGCTTTAAGCGATTCAGCTTGTGCTTTGGCGGATGACATTTCAATGAAGACCGGTCCGTCATCCTCAAAAATCAGATCGCGCGTGGTTCGTTTGCGATCAATCCCCCTTTTGAGCACCCGGCCAATCTGGTTCAGTGCTTCCGCCTGGTAAGCAATATTTCCGAGCTGGAGATAGATATCGAGAGCTTTCTGGTAATATTCATAAGCCTTCTGGTAATCAAGGCGATCAATTTCATAAAGCTTTCCCAGACCGAGGTAGCAACTTGCCATCCCTTCTTTGAATTTTACCCGGTCATAGATTTTTAATGCCGCCCGGTAATCTTTCATGGCATCTTCATTCTTACCGAGTATTCGATTTATCAGCGCGAGGTTACTCAGGGCGATAGCCTCAGATTTTTCATCTTTTATCTCCCTCGCTATCTCGACGGACATTTCTACGGCGCCAAGCGCTTTGGGGTAGTTGCCTGCACTTTTGAAAACCAGGCCCTCGTTATTATAGTCTGCGCCCAGATTGCGCTTGAGATTTTCCTTGTTTTCAACTTTTTTGGCCTTGGTTAAATATTTGAAAGATTTGGTATATTCACCGAGATCCCAATAAATAATCCCAAGGTTGCTGTAAATCTCCGCAGTACTCTGATGCTTGCCTAGTTTTTCAGTCATCGGAAGGGCTGTTTCGAGGTTTTTTATGGCAATATCAAAGTCACCCAGTTTGGCTCTGGAAAGGCCCATGGCCGTTAGAATAAGGGCCTGATTTCCTGTATCTTTCGACTTCTTATAGCATTTCAGGGCTTGCTGATAATAATCAATGGCTTTTGAATAAATCTCGTTTCTTCGATAGGAATCCGCCAGTTCCGCTAAAAGATCAGCCCTGGTCTTGTTGTCGATTTTTTTGTATTTTTTTAGCAATGCCTCAAGGATTGACGCTCTGATGGCATAGTTTCCTGCCTTGTAGTGGGCAGTTGCCAAAATTTTGTTGAGTTTGAGGTCCAGAGCTTTGCCTGGTTTTTTATGTAGAGATACCGCAGTTTCGAGTTCTTCGGCCGCCTTGGCATATTGTCCCTGTTTAAAGTATATGATACCGATATTCATCTGTATCTGCTGTGCCCCTGGCGGATTTTTGCCTTTCTTGAGGATTTCAACAACTTTTCTGTACTCGGTAACCGCCCCTTTCAAATCGCCATTTTTATAGAGCGCATTCCCCTTATTCAGATGCTTCTGCAGGCCCTGGCCCCAAACCGCAGAAACCATCAAAAAACTTGCCACGAGAAACACTCCAACGATTCTCAGTTGTTTCATCCTCAGCTCCTATTTTTTCAAAGGCACAAAGTGTTTTGCCCGGGGGGATATTACCCTCCGGGCAAAAATTGAGTCGCTGTTAGCAATGTGGTTCCATTATGGAAAACCGCATTGAAAAACCCGGCCTAACTTGCTCCGGAAAGGGTTTGGGCATCAGTCATCAAGTCCTGGGTATTCGCGGACATATTCTGAGCGACCGACGAAAGTGTTTGAACTTTTTTGAAGAGGCCCGTACCGGTCGATACCATTGACTTCGCAGCACCCAACATTCCACCGATGCCGCCGCTTTTTTGAGAGGACATTTTTTGTGCGGACTCCTGAACTTCGCTCATGAGACCGGCTATGTTTTGAACAAATTTTTTCATGGTGCTTATCATCTTGTTGGTTTGAGGAATAACATTCGCCTGAATACTTTTCTTATCCGCAGTACTAAGCTCGTCGTTTGCTGCGGCTTTCTCTACATATTCCCGCCTGGCCGCTTTCATTTCTTCCTGGGCCGCATTCATTTCATCGAGCTTCTCCTGATCGATTTCGCTGACAACTACGGCAGCGCTCTTAACTCGCGTATTGCCGAGGCTTTTCGCCAGTTTCGCACGGGTTTTGCAGTTGCAGGCACTCCACAAAGACGCATACTGATCTTGCAAATCCTTATAGGAATTGGCCTGATTCAAAACTGCATCGCGGGTCTTTTCAGTGACCTTACCATCGCTTTTTGTTTCACTTTTCGCTTTGGCCATAAGCTTTTTGTACTTTGCATCGTTCTTGCTGATCTTTTTGCGGAGTTGTGTTTCCTTTTTCCAATCACACGGGGGAACGTTTTTTGAAGGCTTTTTTAGTGTGTCCATAGTTATCATTTCCAACTCAGCTGAATTACTACCTGCATCCTGTGCCATCGAATTTGCCTGCCCTGAAAGCTCTGTGGCGGCCCAGGCGATGGCTGCTAAAAGAAGTAGAATTCCCATGACCATCACGGCCTTTTTGTGTTTTTTAAAGATTTTTTTCATCTTTTCACCTCAATTTGCTGGTTTGATTTTTCAAAATATTTGTTTCGGAAACTGCCATGCCTTCTGTTGAATAGTGCCTAATTATGAACAAGTTCGTAGTAAACTACGAATGGCTCCGCCGGATTTGGGTTGCTCTGCGTTTTGGTGGATATTCCGGTACCTTCATCCTCATCTTCTTCAAACACCAGGTCGCGTGTTTTACGTTTCGTTTCTTGCTTTTTTTCAACGGACTTCACAGGCGCAGCTGCTGCAGTGACATTCCCTTTATTTTCGGAAGCCTCCCTGGCAGCTTCCTCAAGCTCTGGAACCCTTTCAGTTGCCAGGACCAGCAGTATCTTCTCTACCCCTTTTTTTTCATCGAATTTGAATTTTCCCTTCACCGGAATCGTGTAAACTTCATTTTTTTTGACATAGTTATCGGCATTTGCTTTCGGACGTGGAAACAGCATCTGATATTGGCCGGATGAGCCTTCGGAAAGCCAGTATGCATAACAATCTCTATTCGTGGTATAAATGAACTTGACCTTATCCCCCGACTTGAATTCGTGGTTCGGGAGCACGGTGCTTTTCTTCCCGTCCCGCAATAATTCTATGGTGGTCTTAACGGCCACCGTTTCGATGGTTTCTCCACCTTCCTTAACCTTTGCTACGGGCACTTCTTCATCTTCTTCAAAAACCAAATCGCGAGTTTTTCTCTTTGCATCAGCAAAACTGACGAGATTTACGGTTACAAACGAAAACGAAACAAAAAATACGAAAATTGCAACCAGATATGATCTTTTCATCGTGGACCTCCTTTTTTTAACGAATGTTAATGGGTCTATAACCTGAGATTTCGATCTCGGATTAAATTGAATTGTAAGTGTATCACCCCCTTCATTATCCATATTCTCATCTTCTTGTTAGCGTATGGGATTTCTTTCTTGTCCCTTAACAGCCCACTCCTCGATAATTTGCATCTTGCGTTCATGGTTGTAGCCAGGGAAAGATCGAAAAACATTATTCTTTTCGGCCGTTGGAAGGGCTTGCCACTTTCTGAGAGAAAGTTCTCTGAATCTTACATCTTCATCCCATTTGACATGCCAGCGTTCGTGATTCAAATTCAGTTCCAGACTCCGTTTCTTTCCGGGAGCCGCGCCAATGATATGAAGAATTTTTCCGGTGCTCTCGTAACCGTTAATTGATTGAACTAGAATCTGGTCGTTAGAGAGCTTTTCGAGAAGACTTTTCGCATCAGTACCTGAAGGACTTTCCTGGTGTTTGATGAATGAATTGGCCCACAGGACCAATTGATCAACGGAATAGTGAAAACCTTGTGCGCCTCTTTTAAAACGAGCAAGGGAAATAGATTTGTCTAAATCTTTTGTAAAACAAGCTAGACTATAAATTAATTCTGCTAAACGTGATTTGGAAGGGAACAGAATTTCGTAGGTGCTTTTTCGGTATGGCCAATTATTAAAAAATAGCGTGCGAGTTTTTAACGTCCACTCTCCAGCAATCCATCCTGGATATTCTTTAATTTGATTTGGATCGCTTTTATCAACTGAATAAATATTCTTATTTGAGGAAATATATTTATTAAATATAGGTTCTATCTTATCGGAATTCTTTTCAAAATATGATTCAAAATCCGCATAAGAATTTGAGATAGTAAATATAATAATTGATGCCAGAACTGCTATATTAGGAAAAAATATCTTTACAAAATAACACCTAAAAACATTGTTGTTTCTAAGCCAATTGATAATGGATATTTTTTTGATACTGTTTCCTGACATTTTAATATCTGAAATTCCCTGATTCGCAATGACTGCGTCCAATATCTTCGGGACTCGGAGTCGTATTTGAAAACGGACTCCCTGAAAACGGATTGCAGGAATAGCAACTTCGGGTAAAAGCTCTCGGTTGCGAAATCCGGATGCCACAGCCATAAAACATAAGTGCTGAATATAAGCGATTTTCAATCTGAGAAAGTTTAATTACAGTCTACGCAGGGATTGAGCAGAAAGTCAATATATAGAGAGTATATAATTTGTATATAGGGAAATATATATTATCGCATGGATATCAGGTAGGACTTAAGGCCTATGTTCTTGTTTTTAATGCCTAATTTTTCCCGAATATTGTTTCGGTGAACATCAACAGTTCCTTTTGCCAGTTTCAATATTTTCGCTATTTCTTTGGTGGATTTATTTTGTTTAATGTGGTTTGCAACCTGGATCTCTTTTGGGCTCAAGTTGACATATGCAAAGCTCAAACTCTGGGAAAAGGGGGAAATAATACCTTGAATGTTCGATTCGATTACCTCAACAAAGTCTCTAGCTTTGTCATCGAGATCACGTTCTTTTAACTTTGCAATATATGGGGAAATGCGGTTTTTAAGGAGCAACAGAATTTCCTCTTTGATATCTTTTCTGTTCTCCGTTGATTTTTGCAGCATGATTTTTAATGCCATATTGGCCTGTTCAAGAAGTTCAGTCTTCGATTCAAGATCCTGTTTTCGTTCCTCAAGCAGTTTGAGAGATTTAACTTGTTTCGTGATGTCTTTGGCATAGATTGCTAACTGAATGACATTTCCATCATTGTCGAAGATAGGATGAACGTTGTTGTCGAAAATAGCTCCTCCGCGTTGATCGACAAACCGGACAGGCCTCTTGGTTTTGATGACCCTGGCGTGTTTGGCTTTTCTTGTCTTTGCCAGCTCATTTGTCAGAAGATCATAGACGTTTTTTCCCACAAGCTCAGCAATCTTCAATTTAAGTCTTTTGGCCGCAATTGGGTTCGTTGCCAGAACAGTCCCGTCAAGGTCCAGCAAAAGCATGCTATCGGTGGGGGCCTTTATCAGCGCTTCCAGTTGGTGGTTTGAAGTCTCCAGTTCAGAAGTCCGGTTCTTCAAATCTGTCAGGACATCATCATAGGCTTCATTCAGACGAGATTTAATTTGTTTTTTATGAAAGCCGATTTCGACTGCCGACTTTATTTCTATGGGAGAGTATGGTTTCAGGACGTAGCCATGGGGTGCCACCTTCTTTGCCCGTTCCACAATTTCATCTTCCCCGTGGCCCGTGACGAATATAACGGCACAATCAACGGACTCCATTATTTTCGCGGCAGCCTCGATTCCGTCCATACCGTTCTCCATGACGATATCCATAAGGATGACATCAGGCTTTACATCCAAGGCCATTTCGACCGCCGCCTTGCCTGAATCGGCAACGCCAGCGACTTCATATTCCAAGTCCGTGACAATCCCGCGTAGCTCTTCGCAAATCAGGAAATCATCGTCAACAATCATAATTTTGAGCATTTTGAAGTGCCTCTGAGGTTAGTGATTTTGCAATAAGAGTATTGATGTTGGGATAATTCCAGTGATCATAATACTGGCAATGATTTAAGGGCAAGGTTTTTTTCGGCAATGGGAAAATGGGGATGGCCGGCAGGGCGGTTACGGAATACCAGGGGGTTCTAGATGTTATGCAAGAGAGGACTGAATAGATCAATCCTTCACCTTTTACCTGGGAATATCTTGACAATATACCCATATATTGGCGGTTCAAAAAGTCTGTGATATATTCAAATTTGGGTAACTGGGTAAACTTGAGATATCGATTTGGTATCTCAGGTTTGCCATGATTGACATATATTGAGAATGTTCCCAAAACAATCAGCACCCTGAAAACCTGGAATATGCCTTACATAAACCAATCCCTATGAAATCAGGCTGCAATTTCAAAACCCACAACACATCGGGCTACTGAATCTTATCAATTCTTTTTCACCAAATGAAGAGCAATTTACCGAACGTTGGTTTCGGATGCAATGGAAATCTGTGACACTTTCAAAAGGGCAGAAAGAATAACATTGAGGATAATGTTAGCTGGGAATAACCATCTTTTCCTGTTCGATTCTTTCGTGAAGCCAGGCAGCCATAAGCTGTGTGGGGGGGATGCCCTTTTTGCGAGCAAGGCGTCTTACCATTGAGAGGTCAAATGGGTCTAAACGAATAGATACCGGTCGGCGCGGAGGTCGTGGGATACTAAAGGCCTCCGCTCCGTTGAGATGTCGTTCAATGGCCTTGGCGCTTTCACCAGCAATCGACTTGTCCCAAGCCTTTGCTTCTTCATTGAGATCCTTCACGATTTCTTTTGGGAGCCTGGTCATTTTTTTATCCTCTTAAAATAAGCCTTTTGGGTAGAATCGGACATGGGAAAAGCGGTAACGCATCGCCATAGATCGTATTTGGGGTATGGGGCCACAATTGCCTCGATGCAAAACCCGGATGCATCCGTTCCCCAAAGCCGGTATCTATACTCTATGGTGTTGCCCCGATCTTTTAGATTTTTCAGAGCAAATGTCGGAAATGGACCTTCGCCGTAGTAAACCTCTTCCACTTGTTCGGGCCGTATGCCATGGAGGCCAATATGCCTGACGTTGTCTTCATCCCAGTCAGGTTCGAGGAGTTGATCGACATTAACCATGGAAAAAGCATAGCGTAATTTTTTGATGACGTCAAATTTTTATTGTTACCTAAAACCTGCATTCAACTTTCTTAAAATGAATATAAACATTATGTTTTCAATATTTTGTTTACTGTCTAAGAACGATTGGATGACATCGAAATGCTGTTAGTAATTCAAGGCATTTCATTTAAAAAATTGAACCCTTCGGGAGCGCCTCTTTTACCGAACCTACTGCGTTATCAAGCGCTTGCAGTATGCTATACGGCTACGCGCTTGCTGCCTTGTATCTTCGGCAAAAGAGGCACTTGCAAGTTTTAGGTGTTATTTTGGGAATTGCAGACGTCCATGGCTGGATTGGAAAGCAAAACAGAGTGGACCCTTTTTGATTAGTATCTATACATTATCAACAATAGCATGTAGAGTATGGGGTATATTACCTTTGTTTCACCTTCTGCCCGTTTTGACATCAATGATATGAAATCTGAACGGTACCTGAAACATATTGAACGACTGATTCGACAGAGGCCTTCCTCCGGCCCTTCGCTTCGTGCTTATGGTGAGCTGGCGCTCCTCATGATCCAAGCTGAACCGGCACATCAACCGAAAGCAGCGATGAATGAACATTTACAGATCAACGGAAAAAACGGCGTGCCCCTGTTTTCCCGAAAAGACCTGCCTTTGGATTTTGCGGCAGCTTCCTTACTCTTGAACCAATTTTTCAGCCAAATGAGCGAGACAAAACGGAAGGATAGATCAGGGTTGAGCAAAGCGCTGAAACAGTCGGAAAAAGATCTTGAATGGAACGACAGGCTTTTTGCGGCAATCCTCAAACAAGATGAACGTGTGTTGACCGCCATGGCGGGAGGAGTGGACCTGGACCCTCTCACGCTCCTGTTCCTTGGAAAAACGGCTTTGAGGCCTTCACTGGAAGCCTTTCGCCGTTTGATGGAAGAAATTATTGACGAAAAACCGTGGGATCACGGCTATTGCCCCCTGTGCGGTTCCCCGCCGGACATGGCCTGTTTTACAAAGACGGGCAAGCGGTCTCTTCATTGTGAGCTGTGTGGACAAAAATGGGCTTTCACTCGAATCGGATGCCCCTTCTGCGACAACCGTGACCCGGAAGACTTGGGTTATTTTGAGGCCGAAGGAGAAGAAGGCTTGCGCGTTTATTTCTGCAATTCATGCCACAAATATCTCAAAACCATTGATAGCCGGGTATTTGAGGAGGTGGCGCCCCTGGAGTTGGAGAGTCTGGCCACACTCCATCTGGATTTGGTTGCCAACCGGAACGGGTACCGATAGCAGCACTGTAAAAAGTGAGAGACAGACCCTCAAAACAAACCGAAAGAATCCAAAAAAAGGAGGAACCATGAACGTCAACCGTCGTGACTTTATCAAAATCACTGGTACTTCCGTCGCAGGCGCTGCCATTCTGGGCCTGGGCCTGAATTTAAAACCGATTCAAAGCCATGCTCAGTCCCTGAAAATCAACCATTGCAAAGAAACCACCAGCATCTGTTGCTACTGCGCCGTGGGCTGCGGGGTGATCTGCAGCACCGGCCGGGCCGGCGCGGGGAAGATCATCAACATCGAGGGGGACCCCGACCATCCGGTCAATGAAGGGGCGCTATGCGCAAAAGGCGCGGGCCTGAGCCAGTTGGCCAACAATGACAGTCGTATTACAACCCCCATGTACCGTGCACCTTACAGCAACCTGTGGCGAAATGTCTCCTGGGAATGGGCCCTTTCCAACATTGCGGAAAGGGTCAAAAAAAGCCGGGATGCCAGCTTTGAGCATAAGAACAACAAAGGCCAAGTGGTCAACCGCACCATGGGCATCGCCAGTGTGGGCAGTGCGGCCCTGGACAACGAGGAGTGCTGGTTAATTCAGGCCCTCATGCGGTCTCTGGGGCTGGTCTATATTGAGCATCAGGCCCGCATCTGACACAGCGCCACTGTTGCGGCTCTGGCAGAGTCGTTCGGACGCGGCGCCATGACCAACCACTGGATCGATATTCGAAACAGCGACTGCATACTGGTTATGGGTTCCAACCCGGCGGAGAACCATCCCATCTCCTTTAAGTGGATCACAGCGGCCGTGAAAAACGGCGCCGATTTGATCAGCGTGGACCCCAGGTTCACCCGTACCTCCGCCAAAGCCAGCTTTTACACAGCTCTTCGGTCGGGAACGGATATTGCCTTTCTGGGAGGCATGATCAAATATATTCTTGATAAAAACAAGTACTTTAAGGAATATGTGGCAGACTATACCAACGCGTCCTTTATTGTAGCCGACACCTATGGCTTCAAGGATGGTCTGTTTTCAGGGTTTGACGCCAAGGCCCGAAAGTATGACCGGAAAATGTGGGGATTCGTGAACAATGAAAAAGGGAACCCCAAAAAGGATCCGACCCTTCAGGATCCCCGGTGCGTACTGCAACTGTTGAAGCAGCACTACCGTCGCTATGATCCCAAGACCGTATCGGACATCACCGGCACCCCCGAGGACGAGCTGCTCAAAGTCTACGAGATGTTCTCCGCCACGGGGCAGAGAGGAAAGGCCGGCACCGTCATGTACGCCATGGGGTGGACCCAGCATACGGTGGGCACTCAGAACATTCGGGCCATGTGCATCATTCAGCTGTTGCTCGGGAACATGGGGGTTGCCGGCGGCGGCGTCAATGCGCTGCGGGGCGAATCCAATGTGCAGGGATCCACGGATCACTGCCTTCTGTTCCATATCTGGCCGGGGTATCTGAAAACCCCCAAGGCCGGCCTGCAAACCCTGGCCGCTTACAACCAGAAGAATACGCCGACCACCCACGACCCCCTGAGCGCCAACTGGTGGGGCAACTATCCCAAGTATTCGGTGAGCCTGCTTAAAAGCTATTTTGGAGACAAGGGCACCAAGGGAAACGACTTCGGATACAACTGGATGCCCAGACTGGACGATGGAAAAACCTACTCATGGCTGGATCTATTTGATGCCATGTACCGGGATGAGTTATCCGGCCTTTTTGCCTGGGGGCAGAACCCGGCCGCTTCCGGGGCCGATGCGCCTAAGACCCGGGCTGCGCTTGCAAAGCTGGATTGGATGGTCAATGTCAACATCTTTGACAATGAAACCGGTTCCTTCTGGAAAGGACCCGGCATGGATCCCAAAAAAAACAAAACCGAGGTTTTTTTCCTGCCCTGCGCCGTTTCCGTTGAAAAAGAAGGCTCCATCACCAACAGCGGCCGGTGGATGCAGTGGCGTTACAAAGCAGCCAATCCGCCGGGACAAGCCTGGCCCGACGGCCAGATTCTGATGAAGTTGGGTGATAAACTAAAGGAGTTGTACAAGAAAGACGGTGTCTTTCCGGAACCCATCCTGAACCTCAAATGGGATTATACCACCCATGGGGAGTTTGATTCCCACAAGATGGCCAAAGAGATCAACGGCTACTTCCTGAAGGACATGACGGTTAAGGGAAAGCAGTTCAAGAAGGGTGATCTGGTTCCCAGCTTTGCGTATCTTCAGGACGATGGCTCCACCAGCAGCGCCAACTGGCTCTACTGCAACTCTTACACCGCCCAAGGGAATATGGCTGCCCGGCGCAAAAGGGAGAAGTCGGGCATCGGACTCAATCTTGTATGGGCATGGTGCTGGCCGGTAAACCGCCGCATCATCTACAACCGCGCATCGGTAGACCCATACGGCCAACCCTGGGACAAGGAGCACCCGGTGATTGCCTGGAATCCGAGCGCCAAGGGTGGAAGGGGCAGCTGGGACGGGGACGTGCCAGATGGAGGATGGCCCCCCATGCTCAATGCGGACGGAACTCCCAACCCCAAAACCAAGTACCCTTTTATCATGAAACCCGAGGGGCACGCCCATGTTTTCGGTCCGGGGAGGGCGGACGGGCCGTTCCCCGAGCACTATGAACCCATCGAGTGTCCTGTGGAGAAGAACCCCCTTTCCGTTCAGTTGACCAATCCGGTGGCCGTGACATACGACACGGACATGGATATTTACAAGAGCAATGATCCGAAGTTCCCGTTTGTGGGAACCACCTTCCGTGTGAGTGAGCACTGGCAAACCGGGGTCATGACCCGGTGGCAGCCCTGGTTACTGGAAGCCGAACCGCAGCTATTCGTAGAGATGAGCAAGGAACTGGCCGGCATGAAAGGGATCAAAAACGGGGAAAAGGTGATGGTTGAATCAGCCCGCGGAAAATTGGAAGCCGTGGCCGTGGTAACCCTTCGGCTGAGCCCATTCAAGATCTGCGGTCACATCGTTCACCAGGTGGGTCTTCCATGGCATTACGGTTGGGTGCATCCCAAGAACGGCGGCGATTCGGCGAATATCCTGACACCGTCGGCGGGGGATCCCAACACGCGGATTCCGGAAACAAAAGCGTTTATGGTCAACGTGAAAAAGGCACAAGGGAGGTGATCTGATGAGCAGTGGAAAAGCGTTTTTGATTGATACAACCCTTTGTACGGCCTGCCGAGGCTGTCAGATTGCCTGCAAGCAATGGAATCAACTGCCGGCCACGAAAACAACCAACTGGGGGAGCATGCAAAACCCCAAGGATCTCTCCTATGACACTTACAAGCTGGTGCGATTTCAGGAACACAACGGACCGGAAAACAAGCCCGTATGGTACTTTTTTTCCGATCAGTGCCGGCATTGCCTGGAACCGTCCTGCAAAGAGGCGGTGGATGGTGAGGTATCGGGCGGCATTCTGATCGACCACCAGACAGGCGCCGTTCTTTTTACAGACAAATTGAAGGAAATAGGTCCGGACGATGTGCTGAACGCCTGCCCGTTTGATATTCCAAAAGCCCAGGAAAAAACCGGGCTTCTGGCCAAATGCACCATGTGCGTGGATCGGGTCCATAACGGCCTTCTGCCGGCCTGCGTGAAGACCTGCCCCACCGGGACCATGAATTTCGGGGACCGGGACAAGATGGCGAAGATGGGCAAGGGACGTTTGGCCGAAGCCAAAACCCGTTTTCCCAGAGCCACGCTTACGGGACTAAATGATTTGAGGGTTTTCTACCTTCTGGCGGATGTACCGAAGTTGTATTACACTTACGCCGAAGCGGATCTACCGCCTGCTCGGATGGACCGAAAGACGGCCCTTCGAAAGATCGGGCGGTCTTTCAATGATTTCACCAGGGAGTGGCGCATTTTCGGTTAAGGGCCAATACATGGTGGGAACTGCCACGGCTCAAAGTGTTCCCCAAATACACTCGACATCATAGTCTTTGAACTGTTTGTCTACGGTCATAATTGGCAACCTTTCCATCTGAGCCTGGGATATAAGGAGGCGATCAAAAGGATCCCTGTGATGGCGAGGCAATGATGCCACATGCAGCGCGTGTGTATGGTTAATGGGAAGTGGCTTTATCGCGTCTCGCACCAATCTTGGAGGAATAAATTTTTCCGGATCTTCCGGAAGTGGCAGTTTAGCGAGTGCATACTTGATAGCGATTTCCCAACTGCTGGCCGCAGACAGAAAGATGTCATTATGACCGTCCATGATGAGCTGTTGCGATTCGGGTCCAAGCTTTTCCGGGGTTGTTATCCACCACAACCAACAATGGGTATCAAGTAGTATTTTCATGTCTCGAACTCATCCAAAACCCCGTCAGACAAGGGCGCATCAAAATCATCCGGAACCCGGAATTTCCCCCTGTCCAAACCCGGCTTACGCTTCAAAACGGTCTCTCTCAAGCCGGTTAGCCGTGCGACGGGCTTTCCGGCCTTTGCTATGATGATTTCTTCCCCGGCCGAAACCCTGTTCAGCAATCTTGAGAGGTGGGTTTTTGCCTCATGGACATTGATCGTTTGCATTGGACGTCTCCATGTTAAAATGAATCTGCAATTACGCATAAAAATAGACTAAGCTAAAGACTAAGTTAAAGTCAAGCAGGAAGCAGTAACGCTCATTATTAGGTCGATTTTGTCGCAAAATGGAATTAGAATCAAGTCTGCTGCTGAATGTTGGTCTATTCAAGGATGAAGAAAAAGGAATACATCCCTATGGAAACATACAGGGAGATTTCATTTGACAAAATTCAAAAACGATGGTTCACTTGAACCTCGGAATGGTGATCACGGGTTCAGCCTTCGTTTCAGAGACTCGGTAAGCGTTCGCACATCGGGGAGTTGCCATGAGCTGTTATTTCAGACACATGAAGGATGTCCTGGAAGAAGCCGGGATTGACATCACCAAAGACAACAAGAAAGAGATTGATCGTATCATCCACGGCCTGGTGGATGTAGCCTATAAGGATTGCTCTCCTACCTGGAAAAACGTCAAAGAGCATATCAAGGTCGACGAAGCCACAAGAGATCAGTTTATCAAAAACCTAAAGAAGGAAATCAAAGTCCTGTAGCGGAATATTTTCGGAGGATACTGAATGGCAAATCGGGCATTTACCATGGTGATGGCATCATTTTCGGCCGATTCTCTGGCCCTGGGCGCCCATTGGATTTACGATACCCGGGCCATCGAGGCCCAATTGGGAAGGGTGGACATGCTTTTAAAACCGCCGCCCAACAGCTATCATTCCACCAAAGAACTGGGGGATTTCACCCATTACGGGGACCAGATGTTTGTGCTGCTGGAATCCCTGGCCGCCCGGAAAGGCTTTTCACTGGCGGATTTTTCAGCCCGTTGGAAAACGCTCTTCGAAAACTATAAGGGATATGTGGATCAAGCTACCCAAGGCACACTGGCCGGATACGATTCGGGAAAGGGTCCCCATGAAGGCGGTTCCCCATCCGACGACCTGGCCGGCGCCGCCCGTATTGCTCCGCTGGTTTATGCGTACTCGGATCACCTTGAAAACCTGATTGATGCTGCCAAAGTTCAGACACTAATGACCCACACCAATCCCTTGACCGTGGAAAGCGCCGCTTTCTTTGCAGAAGTGGCCTTCCGGGTTCTGGGGGGACTGGCGCCCAGGAAAGCACTTCAGGAAACAGCCGATGAAAATTTCTCAGATTCCTCGCTTTCTGACTGGGTGAACGCCGGTCTTCAAACGGCTGCCGATGACTCCGTTCAAACCATTTTAGGTTTCGGCCAGAGCTGTCATACCCCGGAGGCTTTTCCCGGTGTGATTCATCTGATTGCCAAATACGAAAGCGATCTGAAAGAGGCCCTGATCCAGTCGGTCATGGCCGGAGGTGACAGTGCCGCCCGAGGCATGCTTGTGGGGATGGTGCTGGGGGCCCATTCGGGTGATGAAAGCCTTCCCCTGGAATGGATGTCCGCCTTGAACAAAGAACAGCAGATTGCCCAGATGTTAAAGCAACTTCGTTAAACGCTACCAACCCTCATGCCCTTTCGGGCGAAACGAAAGATCAAATTGGGGGATCTGCCCCCGGGTTCTCTATGTTGCCCAACTTCCAATTTTTAGAAGAAACCTGCCGATTATGGAATATCGGATCGTTTTCAAATAAAACCGGACATCTTGGAAATTTTGTCATGGGTGCTTATTTGCAAATGCTTATTCACAAAGCTTTTTGAGAAAGGAGGGCGCCATGAAAAAGGAATTGATGAACTACGAAGCGATCTTGAAAGTGACAAGGGACATTGTTCAGACCAGGGATCCCGAAGAGGTGGCCCTGTTAGCGGTGGAAAGCGTAAAGAGGGCATTAGAAGCCAAGGGATGCGCACTCCTTCTTTTTAACCGCAAAACCAGTGAACTGGAAGTTGCGGCGTCTTTCGGATTGAGCGAGGAATACCTGAACAAAGGTCCCCTCAGTTCCTTGCAGTCCATTGCCGGATCCCTAAAAGATGGCCCCGTGGCCATATCCGACGTTGCTGACGATCCGCGCATTCAGTATCCGGAAGAAGCCAGGAAAGAAGGGATTGCCTCGATCCTTTCGGTGCCCATTATTGTGGGAAAGAATCCCATCGGCGCCTTGCGCGTCTATTCTGCCGAACCCTGGGAAGCAACCCTCGAAGATGTGAACCTGGTCCAGGCTCTGGCACAGATCTCCGGTATGGGTCTGGAGTTGGCCCGGTTATACAAAGGCCTCAAAAGCAGCATTGAAATCCTGAAATCGAAACGGGCTTCAAAGGCCTGATTTCTGTTTGGGTGTTTTCAAGAGCGGCAAAACCATATCAAACCGTTTGGATCCGCCCGCTTCACCGGGTACCCCATGGTTGCGGGCGGGTTCTGAAAATTTGAAATCCATCTTTATTTTCAAATTCTGAATTTCCCTTAGTTATTCGATATTCGCTTTTAAAAATTGCAAATATTTTCGGCTGGGTTTAGAATGACGTGATTCTATCAACCATAGCGAAATAAGGAGGGATACCCCATGCGTAAGGAATGGCTTCTGACCGGATTGTTTCTCATTACGTTCTTTGTCTTCATGCCCACGGCCTGGAGCAAGAGCAACACGATTAAAATCGGCATTAACGCCCCTTTGACCGGCGACATCCCCAAAGTGGGCGAGGGCACGAAATTTGCGGCCCGAATGTGGCTTGAGGACCTTAACGCCGCGGGTGGATTGGATGTGGGCGGAAAAAAGTATCCCGTGGAACTGGTGATTGAGGACAACGAATCCAAAGCCGAATCAGCGGTCAAAGCCAACACCAAAATGATTACCGAGGATGAGGTTCTGGTGATTGTGGGTCCCCAGGCATCGGCCCAGGCCGTTCCGGCCGGTGAAGTCGCCAACAACTGGAAGACTCCCATGATCAGCCCCTGGTCCACCAATCCCAGCACCACCAGCGGGCGGCCCTATGTTTTCAGGGGGTGTTTTCTGGATCCCTTTCAGGGTCCCGTATTGGCCAATTTCATCACCAACGAATTCGGATTTAAGAAAGCGGCGGTGCTCTACGATGTGGCCAGTGACTATCCCAAAGGCCTGGCGGAATATTTTAAAAAGGCGTGGGAAAAACTTCATGGCCCCGGCTCGGTGGTGGCCTTTGAGAGTTTCACCACCCGGGATCCGGATTTCAGTTCCCAGCTGACCAAAATCATTCAGTCGGGCGCCCAGGTCCTGTTTACGCCCCAATATTATAACGAGGTGGCCCTGATCGTGCAGCAGGCCCATGAGCTGGGTTGGAACAAGCCCATTGTGGGCAGCGACAGCTGGGGTTCCGCCGAAACCGTGAAACTTTGCGGCAAGGATTGCTACGGGCTTTTCTTCAGCAGCCATTATGCGGCGGCCGGCGCCAAAGGCGCCACCAAAGCGTTTATTGAGCGTTACCAAAAGAAATACGGGTATGTGCCCGACGATGTGGCCGCCCTCACATGGGACTCACTGGGTATTATGCAGGAAGCCATACGCTCTTGCGGGAAGATTACCGGCAACCTTGAAAAAGATCGGAAGTGTGTTCGCGACGCCGTCGCGCGCATTAAAGAATTCAAGGGTATTACGGGGAACATGACGTTCACGGAAGAGGGAGATCCCATAAAATGCGCCGTCATTGTACGGATCAGTGATACCGGGGCCTTTGAATTTTATAAGTCTGTATGCCCGTGACAGGTTATTTGCCCTGCTTCTGGTCCTGTTCTGCGCCTTCCTCATGAAAGAGACATGGAAGCGGGGGTTACGGTTCACAACCGCAGCCCGCTTCCATTCATCAACAGGAAAATCCCTTATCATGGATAAGGGTTTCTTGGCACGAAATAATGAGATTGTTTGGTATGAATAAAAATGTGTCATTTCCTTCAAAAACCCTTGAAACAATACCGCGAAAAATGCAGAACGTTTTCCATGTTTATACCGATAATATGGTGATAGATTGAAAAATCTCCATCTATTGACAATGTTAGCCCATAAACAATGTGAAGCAGGAAGTGGAAATGTCTAATTTTCTCTTACGCATCTCTCGGTATGAGTTTTTATTTTATTCGGTTGTTGCCATTCTTATGCTTACCGGCTGTGCAACTACACTTTCTCAATCAGCAGCGCGACTAATAGATGCCGACATGAAAATGACAGAAAATTGTAAATTTATTGGTGACGTTCATGGCTCTTCTGGTTGGGGGAATCTTGCTGCCTCAACGGGAATAGAGAACGCAAAAAATGAAGCAAGAGAAAAAGCCGCTACAATGGGAGCCACATATATAGTTTGGACTGGCATGGCCGGTGGCTATAGTCCATACGTAAGTGGAAAAGCTTACCTCTGCAAATAAGGATAGGAAATAGAGCTAACATATTCATACAGCCGACCGGGAATAAGCTGGTCACGTTTTTCACTTAGCTCTGTGCCCCGGCGGCTGATGACGGCGTTAATAAAATATAGGAGCAAATAATGAAGGCAGAATTTACAGCAATAATTGAACCAGCGCCCGAAGGCGGCTACTGGGCTATCAGCCCGGAAGTTCCTGGTGCCAATGGTCAGGGCGAAACAATTGAAGAAGCCAAGAATAGTCTGCGCGAGGCTATAGCGTTAATTCTTGAAGATAGAAAGGCCGACATACTTCGGGGACTGCCCGATGACGCCATCCAAGAAAAGGTAATGGTGGGATGAAACGGCGAGACTTGGAACGAGGGTTGAGAATAGCGGGTTGCTATCTTAAACGGGAAGGCGCATCACATTCGCTTTGGATAAACCCAAAAAACGGGACAATTGAGACTGTTCCAAGGCACTCCGAGATAAAAGAACCATTAGCAAAGAAAATCTTGAAGAATCTTAATGCGGAATAAAGGACCGAACAAAGCAAAGCCCTATTTTTCCATATGAGGAATCTCCCTGAGTGATCTTTTTTCTCCAGAATCTGGTTAACGCCCTTCAATGGGGTAGTTTTTATGCCCTCATTGCGTTGGGGTATGCCATGGTTTACAGCATTTTGATGCTGTTTAATTTTGCCCATGGGGATATCTTCATGGTGGGCGCCTACATCGGGTTCGGAATGGCGACCCTCCTGGTGGCCCTGGCCGAGATGGGGGCCGTGGCACCGCCGGGATGGCTGATTCTGGTGCTCACCATCATCATCAGCATGTTCCTGACGTCTTTTCTGGGGATGCTGGTGGAACGGGTGGGCTATCGCCCTCTTCGAGAGGCCCCCCGGGCTTCCGCGGCCATCACCGGACTCATGATCGGCATTATTCTGGAAACGGGGAACCTCATGCTCCTGGGCGCTCAACGGGTACGATTCCCAACGTTGATTGAATCCACCACCTACGACCTGGGGGGCGTTTTTGTCACCAACAAGAAGATCATGATTGTGCTGGTCTCCATTTCGCTCATGGTGGCGCTTCACCAGTTTGTCAAGCGCAGCAAATGGGGCATGGCCATGCGGGCCATGGCGTTCGATTACGCGGTGGTACCCCTCATGGGAGTTTCCATCAACAAAGTCGCCCAGCTCACGTTTGCCATTGGATCCGCTCTCGCGGCGGCGGCCGGTATTCTGTTCGGCATTGCTTACCCGGTTCTGGACCCGTACATGGGGATTGTCTTTGGCTGGAAGGCTTTCGTTGCAGCCATTCTGGGAGGCCGGGGCTCCATCATGGGGGCTGCTCTGGCCGGGTTTTTACTGGGGTTTATCGAGATTTTTACGGCCATGATCTTTCCGTCCACCCTGCGGGATTTGATCGCCTATTCTATCATTCTGCTGATTCTGGTTTTTCGACCTCATGGATTTTTTGGCGAGGACTACAGCGCGCGTTTGAGGCTGTAGATATTTATCATGACGTCCAAAACAAATAGCGACTGGCGGTTCAGGCTGAAACGCTTCTGGGCCCCGGTTCCTTTGCTGGGATGGCTGCTGGGCGCCCTGGGAGCGGTAATCCTGGAACACATTGCGGGAGACCCTTTCTCGGAACTGCTGGGGCTGCCCAAAATACCGGTCCTGTTCGGCGCCCTCGTTATGCTGAAAAAACCCCTGCTGATCCCCAGCGCCCTGATTTATGTGTTGGTCATCTACGGCATGCCCCTGGCCCTTGTGGGTCGGTTGTGTTCGGGGCTGGCCAATCAGGCGGCGAAACGTCTGCTTCAGTTTTCAAAGCCCTTTTCCGTATTGATCCATCTGGTCCTCTTATACGCTGTTCTGCACACCTGGTCGGATCTCAGCGCCTACCGGCTGTTGACCCTCAAATTCACCCTCATTGCCGTGATGCTGACCCTGAGTCTCAATGTCATTAACGGATACATGGGAGAGTTCAGCTGCTCCCATCCCGGGTTCATGGCCCTGGGGGCCTACGTGGCATCCACTTTTACCCTGAGCCTTTTTGTCAATGACAGGCTGTTTGGAGAGGCGCTTCTACCACCCTCCCTGGGGCCGTTTCTGTTTCCACTGGCCCTGATAGCAGGGGGTCTGGTGGCAGCTCTGGGGGCCCTGGTGGTGGCCATTCCCTCCTTTCGAACCCGCGGTGATTACCTGGCCATTATTTCCCTGGCGTTCATGTTTATCGTTAAAAGCCTTTTTGAGAACCTGGAAGTGGTGGGCGGTCCCCGGGGGATGGGCAGCCAGCCCAACTGGGCCAATCTGCCCACGGTGTTCATCTGGACGGTGCTCTGTGTCTGGGTTATCAATAATTTTGTTCGATCTACCTTTGGCAAGGCGTTAAATGCCGTGCGAGACGATGAAACCGCGGCCGATGCCATGACCGTGAACACCCGGCGGACCAAAATGACGGGGTTTTTATTTGCCGCATTCTGGGCCGGGGTTGCAGGGGGACTGTTTGCCCACGTGCTTCGCTACATCAACCCCAGCACTTTCGGCATTCAGCGGTTGGCCGAAATGTTGGCCATGGTCTATTTCGGAGGGCTCAATTCGGTTTACGGCTCCATCCTTGGGGCGGTCAGCCTCAGTCTTCTAAGTGAGGCGTTACGGCCCCTTGAAATATTGAAGTGGATCATTATTCCCCTTCTGCTCATCCTGGTGATGATTTTCCGGCCTACGGGGCTCATCGCTTTCAGGGAATTCAATGTGGGAAATTTGATTAAGCCCAAAATCCAAACCCGAATTGAGGACTGAGATGCCGCTTCTCCAGGTCGAAAACATGACGCACTATTTCGGGGGCCTGCGGGCGGTGCACCAGTATAATCTTGAAATTGAACCGGGTCAGATTCGGGGTCTCATCGGACCCAACGGGGCGGGCAAAACCACTGTTTTCAACCTTATTACGGGCATTCATCATCCCACCAGGGGCAGCATTTTCCTGGAGGAGGAAAACATCGTGGGGTTAAGGCCCCATCAGATCGCTTCAAGGGGTTTGGGTCGAACCTTTCAAAACCTGAGACTATGGCGCCACATGACCGTCCTGGAACATGTCAAGATGGCCCGTTATTCGCGTCTGACCTACGGTCTTGCAGGGGCCTTTTTGGGAACCCCCAAACGAAACCGGGAGGAAGAAGCCATCGAAGTGAAAGCGCTTGAACTGCTGGAGATGGTGGGGGCGGAAAGTTTTGCCCACCAGAATGTCCTTCAGCTGCCCTATGGCGCTCAGCGGCGGGTGGAGATGGCCCGTGCCCTGGCCACGGAACCCAAAGTCCTCTTTCTGGATGAGCCCACCGCGGGCATGAACCCTGAAGAACTGCTGCAAATGATGGAGATCATCCGGTTGATCCACAAAACCTTTGGGGTCGCCATTTTCCTGATTGAACACCGTTTGAAAGTGGTAATGGAGCTTTGCCACCAGATCCAGACACTGGTGTTCGGTGAAGTGATTGCGGAAGGAAACCCTTTGGAAATCCAGAATAATCCCAAGGTCATTGATGCCTATCTGGGGAAGGACATCGTGGCGTAATGTTTTTAGAAATCGAAAATCTGAGGGTCTCCTATGAAAAAATCAAGGCCCTTCAAGGTCTTGATTTTCAGGTGGACCGCGGGGAAATTGTCTGTATGATCGGCGCCAATGGCGCGGGAAAAAGCACCACCCTTCAGGCCATCTCGCGGATGGTTCCGGTGGAACCCGGGACCCGAATGACATTCAAAGGAAAGGACCTCCTCAAATATCCCGCGGACCGGGTCGTTAGTGAACTGGGCATTTCCCACGTTCCGGAGGGGCGCAGGCTTTTTGGAAACATGACCATTCTGGAAAACCTGAAGCTGGCCACCTTTGCCCGTAAAGACCGGCCGGAAATTTTGCGCGACATGGAACAGGTATTCGCCATTTTTCCGCGACTGAAAGAGCGTGAATCTCAAAAATCCGGCACCCTGAGCGGTGGAGAGCAACAGATGCTGGCCATTGGCCGTGCATTCATGAGCGCCCGGCAGGTGATGCTCCTAGATGAGCCTTCCATGGGCCTGGCGCCCCTTTTAATGCTGGACGTCTTTGAGGCATTAAAGGCCATCAGCGGGGAAGGGACCACCATTTTGCTGGTGGAACAGAACGCCCGCATGGCGTTAAGGTTCGCCCAACGGGGTTACGTACTTGAAAACGGGGTCATTTCGTTGAAAGGGGCATCGGCTGAGTTGATCGCCAATCCGCTGGTGGAAAAGGCCTATCTGGGGGGATGAGGCTGACCAAATGAGAACTTCAAGAAACAGCGGCCTTGAATCACCGTTTCAACCTTTTAATGAGCCATCCCCTCGATGGCATAGACATCGGGCTAAGCCTTAAAATGGTTCCAAAAAACTGTCCTCGACAGGATTCCAAACCACCTGCTCCGTGTGAAAAATTTTTCTAAATTGTGAAACCTATATTAAAAACGTCGTGACAGGATGGGCAGATAAAAAGCCATTTGGTGATACCGCCCTCATTTTTGAACATGGAGTGAAAACCATCTTCGTATCCACAAGACGGACAAACCTTAAACTCGTCTTCCATCTCAATATTTTTAATTTCGTAATCCATAAGATTTTCCCCCTAAAAATTTGGTTTGTGAGCTCATTTCACAAAAACTACCGGCGCTGAGATAAAAAAGTCGTATCACCACTCATGCTTAGATTGTGTATAAGCGATTTATCGGACACGATGGCGATTCGCGAATGAGATAATAATCCTTGACTTCCAACGTGCAGAAAATTCCATGTCCCAGGTCATTTCTGAGCCTTTATCTTGTTGAGGCCTGCCCATACATTTACTCCCCCACAACGGAAGGCTGCCAGAGGTATTGTTCTGTGGGATGAAAATTTCTTGACGCAACTATGATATAGGCATTGTCGCGTCAGACCTGAAGGGCTTAGCATCGCCCAAAAGACCCAGTATAATTTCGTTGAGCGTGCGATCCGGCTTTATGAGCAAGAGCCGGGGGAACCTTGTGGTTCCACCCGGCTCAGAGAGTACGCAAAGCGGTGGGTAATGTGAGCACGGGCTGGGCTTGGTAATGCTGGCCCGGTGGGTCTTCTTGCAACACATTGCCCCAATAATCCCCTCGCCATTCTGAGGCTATAACGTCAGCAGGTTGATTGAGCTGCCATGGGACTCTGTTGCCGACCTACGCTTCACTTAATTTGTTGGTCCAGCCTTTGACAATGGGCTCGCTGCATCACGATTGTCCCGGGATGCATAGTAGTTGTTCCGACCAATACCCCTATAGTACAGTCCATCTCATACGGTATCTGTTGAGCGTCGAAAGATGAGCCGAGGCATAAGTAGTCGTATGACTCATTGATGTGGTACTTCTTGAGGTTGTATTGCATCCTGACCCAGTACGCCCCTTCTTCGGCTGTTCCTTCAACGGTCATCGCGGCCCAATTCATCGTGTGGTCTGCAAGTGGTTCCCCCCTCCAGTGGTCAACGCTAGTAGTTCCACTAATAGTTCCATCCATATAAAGCATATGGCGGGAAGTGTTTAAACCGGCGTCGGCCGTAGTACCATCGCTGGACAAAGTAGCGCATGTCCAACCGCCCGAAAAACCAGTCACACTACTTTCTGCATGTGCGGCTCCAGTGAACATAGCCACGGCCCCCATTACATAAAAATAAATCAAAAAACTAATACTGACCTTTTTCCTCATCGTTTTGCTCCTTTCCTATTGAAGGGTTTGTCTGTAGATTAACAGTCGCCGCGAGCCATTGAAATCGTTGTGCCGACCAATTCGGGGTTTAGGGCTATTTATGTGATTTTAGGTTAGAAAAACCGTCCCACAATGTTAATAAAAATCGGCTTAAGGAAAGGACAGGATTTCTTGATATTTGTCAGCACCTCCGATACGTGGTTTCGTGCATTATGTTGTGTATTGCCCTAACCCATTGAAAGAAAAGGAGAATTCTGAGCGAGTTTGGGATGTCGTGATACGGTAACAATATCAATGAGTTATCTAAGAATTCGATTGGTTTCCTAAAAAACCCATAACATAATTATGGCCTCTGAGAACACTCCTCCTATGCTGGCGAACAGCGGAAAACGCGACCCTGAAGCAATAAGCTCAGGGTAGGCTTGTTGCTTTTTGTACGGCATCCTGGTTCCATGCAATCTACCCCATACGCTTGTATACAGCTATCGGAACGACTCTTAATCTCTTACCACTTCAGATTGAAAACTATTGAGATTGAACCTTCATGGTAATAATACTATACATAGAAATAGAGAGGAATAAAAGCAATTAAATGAAAAAAAAGGAATAAAAAGGATTGAAAAGCCCTTTTTCTTTGATTTGAATAAAATAAACACACACAACATAATCTAACCGGCAACATAACGTGCATCATTCTCCCGTATCAAGATCACTAGAATTTCGCAAAGCTGCTGGATCAATTGTTTCGTGCTGAAAAAATGCTGCTGTATTTTAAAAGAGAACTGGTCACCTCATCCAGGTTTCCCGCATCACTACTGTTATCATTTCATAAGCACAGGCCCGCCGTCTGGCAGCTTGGGCAAGGGCCTCCAGTGGTCTGACAATCGTTGGGACAGTATTCGATGGTGAATCCTGCCGGAGAACCAAAATTGCCGAATGTGGTCTGGCACCCAACCCCCGGCGCATCACAGTTGGAGCAACCGTTTGTCGTAGGAGTCAGGTAAGCGTCGGGGCAATCAATTGTGTTGCAGTAGAGAGGACGGCAGCCACAGTCATTGGATGAATCTTGCGAGCAGGGAATGTCGGACTTAAAGGAGACTGGGACGCTGTAATAAGTTCCCTCGGGTTTGGGGGTGGCTAATGCCTGTGTCGAGATATTGGGACTGTCGAACTTGCCATAAGGGTCACGGCTGTTCCCGGCTGTAAACTCTATCCGGGTACCTAAAACACATTGATTCTGTTTGTAGTTTGCCATGACTTGCAGACTTTCTGTGAGACAGTCAGGCTCATAGGTGGGGGAACTAGAAGAATAATCCCCATTTACGATCTTCCAGTATTTAACTCCCCCATTTTTCTCGAGCTTTGGTCCCATCGTACAATTGCACTGTGGCGAACCGGCAGTGCCGTCAGAGTTGCATCCAACATTGTACATCAGGAAAACGTCTTTTGAGCAGCTATTCTTGAACGTGAGGCACCTTTCCCCAACCGGACATTCGTCCACCCAATAGACGGTGTAGTCTGTACAGGTATTTGTAACGACATCTTGTGTGCCACCTAATCCCCCCTCGGCGGAGTCGGTCGGGTGGTCCCCGTCACCGCATGATACCAACAACGACAAGGCAAGAAACCCAATAAGAATGGAAAAAACCACTTTTTGCATTTGAATTCTCCTTCAAATAGACATTGTCGGATTAGAATTTTACATCCGCTGGGAAAAGTTCCGTTCCAACAAAATGGGTATTGAAGTAATGGTTCACGCCGCCATGGCTTTTCGGTTCCAAGCCTTTGGCAAAAAGCAAAGCTCTGATGGGATGGAACATGGCGTAGTACAGCTTGGGAATGCTTTCTCGAAAAAGTTCAGCATCAATGAGAACACGCGCAGCACGCAGTGATTCATCGCCATGGGATAACGCTTCAGCTGCATTTTTTCTTTTACTCTCTTGTTTCACAACGAAATGCCTTGTTCCACAATGTCTTTGGCGATTTTGCGTTCCTGGGATAATCTCGATTCAAAATAATCATGAGATATAATGACGGGGGAAATATCAACACTTAGATTGCTGTCGATGTAAATATCATATGCCATATCGAAAATGGCATCGACAAGATTCCTGTCACGCTTATCCACCCTGACGAAAACATCATAGTCAGAATGTTTTCCGGCCCGGCCCGTCGCTCTTGAACCAAAGAGAGCAATACCTTTGATCCGGTGTGGAAAGGCTCTCAAAACCTTTTTTTTAAAATCATGCAAATGATCTGCTTCTTTTTCTGAAATCACCATTTTGTTTCACCGTTATTCATAATTATTGGAGATTCAACTGATTTTTTTAATGATTTTTCGATATTATTGCAGCAAATAACCAAGGGTCAACCGCTTTTTTTGCGTGAAGGGGGTTTTGTGTTAGAGTAAAAGCCATATTGGGGGCATTTGCCGTATGAGAAAAATATTGAAGCTGGAAAATCCTATTAACTTCGAGGAGCTTCAGCGGAGTTGGTCGCCAATCCGCTGGTGGAAAAGGCCTATCTGGGGGGATGAGGCCCACTAAATGTGAACATCAAGGCCGTCATAAGCGGCTTTTGTATCGATCTTCTCCAGCCGATCCAGCATGTTCTGACTCATGTGGGTGAGCAGGAGTTTCCTTGGTTTCAATAACGGCATTTGTTCCATAAGCGTCCGATAATTGAGATGGTATTTAATGTCCTTATCATAGAAGTAGCTTTCCGCGATCAGCAGATCCGCATTTTTCAGGAGGGGAATGAGGCCGTCAAACCATTCTGTATCTCCAGTATAGGCAATCACTTTATCAGCGATTTCAAGCCGAAAAGCCAGGGACGGACTCCCGCTGGGATGAATCACTGCCCGTGAATGGACCGTTATCTCATGGTGGCGCCAGGGAATTTCCGGCTTCAGTTCCATGATATGGATGGGAAATTTCCGCTTGATTTTCGAAGAGCCCGGAAACATGATTTCCATGGCAGCGTTTAGTCGCTCTCCGGTTCCTTCGGGACCTACAATGGTAAGCGGCGCCTCTCTTTTGCTATGCAGCTGCGCATCCAGGATAAAAAAAGGCAGCCCCCCGAAATGGTCCCCGTGCAAATGGGAAATGAGGATCATCTCAATATGGTTGGGCGTAACACCGAAGCGATGCAGGGCCGGCATGGCCGTGGTTCCGCAATCCATTAAAAAACGGTGTAATGGCGTTTCCACCGTGATGCAGGGTTGTAGGCGACCGCCATGACCGAATGCATCCCCCGTACCGAGGAAGGTGATTTTGATTTCATTATTGGGGATCATAGATTTCCAGGAGTCTTTTTTCCGTCTCCCCCTCGATTTTGGCCACAATTTCAACATAAGCGGCAATACTGGAGTTTTTGAGTTTGTGGCGCAAAAGTTCATCCACCTGGTAAATACCCGCTGAGTTGGCCAGGGTGATGACCAGTTTTACCGGTTTTTTCTCTCCCTTTTCAATATCCACCGAATCCACCGCCTGGGCCGAAATGGAGTGAATGTTTACCCGGCCTTTTTCGAAAGGGATGCGGGACCTGCCTTCGGTCATGTCCAGGGCATCCGCCACCTTGAGGACCCCTGCTTCAATGGTCAGACAAATCTCCTTCGCGTTGTGGGCCACAATGGCGTGCAACACTTCCGACGTGATAATGGTGAGATACGGCTCTTCATAGATGCCTTTCAGCAGTTCCCGGGCCTTTGGATAGGCCAAAAAAAGGCTGTACCGCTCATGATGGGCACGATGGACAGCAATGCCGATATCATGCAGACATGCGGCAAGCACCACAACAAGCTCCGCATCTTCCGGCGCCAGGCCATGGTTTTTCACCACACCGGGTTCAACGCCGCCCTGTACGAGCAACCGAAGCATTTTAAGAGCCGCATTGGCCACAATACGAATATGGATTTCTCCGTGATCACTGATGCCGCCCCGCTCCACCGCATTTACATTGGCGCATTTCCAGAGTTGCAGCAGCTCAGCATCTTCGTTGATATGCTGAACCAGTCGTTTGATTTTTCGATTTTTTTTGGCCAGAACAAATAATTTCATGGGTTTGAATCACCGTTTTTCCAAGGTCTTAGGGAACTTCCAAAAAATAATCTACGCATCCTGTTTGCCCTTTTGCCCGTCTTCTACGTTGTGATAACAGGCACATAACTCACTATGCACCTGCCATCACGCCTTGATGACGAACAAAAGCTCTGCACGATATGCGTATATTATTTTCTTCCAGTTCCCTTATCATCGACACGAACACTACCAGGCTTTTCCGATTCCTAAGATTTCACGGGCATCATGGGGGAGGGCTGCTTCAAACCCAAGGGTTTCCACAATGCCTTTCATCTTCGTTACCTGTTCTGCATTGGATTTGGCCAGGCGACCCTTGCTCAGAAAAAGGTTGTCTTCCAGACCGACCCGGCAATTGCCCCCCAAAAGCGCCCCCATGGTGCAGATTTTGAACTGATCCTTGCCGGCCCCGATCACGGACCATTTGTAGTTGTTCCCGAGAAGTCGTTCAGCGGTCTGGTGCAGGGTCATGAGGTCGTAGGGCGTTGCGGCAATCCCGCCCAGAATTCCCGTTACAAACTGAAGGTAAACGGGTGACTTTAACAACCCCTTGTCCAGAAGGTACTTCAAATTATAGAGATGCCCCACGTCGTAAATTTCGAGCTCAGGTTTGGTTCCCGAGGCCTTGAATAACCGGCAGATCCCTTCCAGATCCTTGAAGGTATTGGTAAAAACCCAACTCCTGGAAAATTCGAGCCACTCCGGTTCCCAGTCGTGCTGAAATTTTTCATATCTGTCCAGAAGGGGGTGCAATCCGAAATTGATGGAACCCATATTGAATGACGCAAGCTCCGGTTTGAACCGGGGAAGAACCGCCGTTCGTTCTTCAACCGTCTGTCCGGCGCCGCCCCCGGTGGTGATGCAGATGAGCACATCGGATGCGGCCCTTATCCGGTTGACAATCCGGTCATATATTTCAAGATCGGGTGTGGGCTTTCCGGTTTCAGGGTCCCTGGCGTGAATATGAACCACTGCGGCACCCGCCTTGGCCGCTTCAATGGCCTGATCGGCGATATCATCCAGTTTATAGGGCAGGTAAGGACTCATGGTGGGCGTATGAATGCCGCCGGTAATGGCCGCGGTAATGATGACTTTTGACATTTGGATGTTCCCTTTCTTTTCAAATAGTCACTTTTGACGAGAAGCATCCTACAAATCAGAATAGCATCCGTCAATACTGTTTTACAGCAGATACGCAGCATCCAAAACGAGCGCAAATTCAGTTTGACACAGCATCGGATCTTTTTTATACTCTTTGCCAAAAAAATACATTATCCGACCCATGGCGTAAGGAGACAAAATCCGGGTGGTAAATCTGTTCACCTTCATTCGTCTGGTTCCGGTTGTCCTGGCCCTTGCCGCATCCATGGCGCTTTCCGGCTGCGGCGGTTTGGTTGCATCAGCTGACATTAAAGGCGGTCGCCACAACCTGAATGAAGCCGTCACGGTGACCACCGAGGAGCAGTTGCTCCTGGCCCTCGTACAGACCCGGTTCGTTCATAATCCGGGGTTCCTGGATATTTCCGCCATCAACACCCAGTTGAAGTGGTCAGCGGGACTCAGCGGGAGCTACCAGACCAATCCCTCCGTCGGCTTGGTCGGACCCTCCCTGGGCTACAGCGAATCTCCCACCATTACCTACACGCCCCTTCAAGGCCCGGAATTCGTGCGCCGCATGATGATGCCCATGGGCACGGAAATCGTGGGGATGCTCATTGAAACCGGCTGGTCCAGTGAAATGGTGCTTCGGTTGGCCGTTCAGCGGATCAATGATCTTCCCAACGGCTTTGATGGGTCAGTTTCTTCCCTAAAGGCCATTCCCCGCTACGAGAAATTCATCCGCATGGCCAGAGTATTTGACAGGCTTGTGGCCCGGGGTGACCTGGTTTTGACCATGGTTCCCAATCATCACTTCCCCATCACCAGCTGGGACTTTAAAAACCCGGACAATTTCAAGTCCGGCACCGTGATCAAAAACACCTGGGAGTCAACCGACAATCCGTTGCTGTTGAATGTCCGACGATCGGCCCGAAAAAAGGGGAGCACCACCGAACGGGATCTTCAAGAACTGGTGGACCTGCTGGGTTTTCCACTGGAGAATTTCAAGCCCCGCAATGTGCTGAACCCGAATTTCGACTCCGTCTTTGTTCAGAACCTCATTCGGCCGGGATACAAAGGGGACGTCTGGATCCAGACCCGCTCACTCCAGGAAACCCTGTACGCCCTCTCCTGGGCCGTACAGGTGCCCCCGGAAGCAGAGGAAAACGGAGAGGTTCATGTGATCACCGGGAGGGACGGGCAACGGTTTGACTGGAATGAAATGTACAAAGATCTCCTGACAATCCATTGGAGCCCTTCCAAACCGGCGGAATCGGCCATCGCCATCCCCTACCAGGGCAACTGGTATTATGTGGCCAAGAATGACATTCCCTCAAAACAGACGTTTGTCCTGCTGGCACAGATGACGAAAATGCTGTCCGGTCTGAGTTCCGGAAATGCACCGGCGTTAACATTGCCGGTTCAATGATTCATGGATATTGAATCTGGCTGATTTCAATGCTGTTCTCCAGAAAAAGATTCATCCGAAAAAAAATTTTTTAAACGGTTTATTTCCAGGTATTTAGGCTGCACATCTGCCTCCAAGAGAAAGGCCAAGGGCTTTCCCCTAGTGATTAAAAATCACTATTATTCCTGCCCCCCACTTGACAAGTCTAATCTTTTTGGCTAAGCGTTATGGACCTTGATACATAGATAATCTCAGACCTGAATACTATTTAGATTATCAAGAAGATAGCTTTCACCCCGACGGCCAATCCTGAGGCCCTGCATGGAAATATTTGATCAAATAACGGATTTGATCCGCAGCAAGCGCACCCAGGTCCCCACGCTCCCTGCCATTGTTCAGAAAGTGATCAACTTAGCCTGCAATAACGAAACAACGGTTCCAGAGCTGGGAAGCCTCATTTCCAGGGATCAGTCCATTGCCAACAAATTGCTCCGGTTGGCCAATTCAGCCTATTTCGGTTTTTCCAGCAAAGTGGATTCAATCCACCGTGCCATCTCGCTCATCGGCTTTAATGAAGTATTTGGCCTGGTGGTCGGCATGGGCGTCTTTTCAGCATTCAAAGGAAAGGGCACCAAAGAGGTTTTGGATATGCGGGAGCTCTGGATTCACGCGATCGGGTGTGCCACAGCCGCCCGAGAAATCGCCAAAAAACTTCTCCCCGAAAAATCGGAGCTTATTTTTCTCAACGGCCTTCTCCATGATATGGGAAAGATTTTTTTTGCGGTCTACTTTCCCAAAGAATACGGGGCTGTTCTGCGGACTGCCCAAGAAGTCCAGATCCCCCTCTTCAAACAGGAAAAGAAGATGATGGGACTAAGCCATGCCGATGTCGCCGGCCTGTTGATGACGCACTGGAGATTTCCCGATAATTTGATTATGCCCTGTCAGTTCCACCATCGCTCGGATAATTGTCCACGCGATTATCATCAGGCCGCGTTGATCGTCGAACTGGCTGACTGCCTCTGTAACGAAGCCGAAATCGGTACAAGTGGTAATCCGGTTATTGTAAGAAAAGAAAGCGTCCACCGGCAGTTAAAATTTTCCTCAAATTCCCAAAAGGAAGTGATGCAAGTATTGGGCGAACAAGAAGCAGAAATAAAGGATTTTCTGGATTGCTTGTATTGAAACCCTAACCGAGACAAACCGCAGTTGGGAAAGGAAGGTCTCACCACGTGATCTCCGAAGACGCAAAAGCTCTCGAGCGAGAAAATAGGCTCCTTAGAGAGCAGCTGAGGAACATTCAGCAGACGTATCAGGAAAAGATCGCAGAACTTTCAATGATCCGCGAGATGAACGATATCCTGCTGCACGTCCACAGTTTCGAAGATACCTGCCGAATCCTGCTCCATGTGATCATCAAGAATACCGTTTCTCGCAATTGCTCCATCATGCTCCTGGATCCCGTCAAAGAACGGCTCTTTCTTGCGGCCGCCACCGATCCCAGCGGAAAATTCTTCATACTCGAAACATGGCGCCTCTTTTCAAGGGAAGGTATAACCTATTCCTTTAAGGCAGGGGAAGGCGCTGCCGGGCGCGTCCTGAAAACCAGACAGCCGGCATTGATCAGCGACACGGAAATTTCATCTGACTTCGAATCAGACATTTCGGGCAACCTAAAGATTCGAAGCTTGCTCTGCATGCCGCTAATCGTCCGAAAAAAGGCCATCGGCGTACTAAACCTGAGTCATGGCCGACCTGATATTTTTGAAGCGGGCGACGTCAACCTTTTCAACATCATTTCCGGAATTGCCGCAATATCTTTATACAGTACCCTGAACTATGAAAGGTTAAAGGACTCTGAGAGTAAGTACCGGGCACTCGCGGAGAGCATCGACGACGGAATTGCCATCGTCCAGGAAGGCGTGCATGTGTACGTTAACCCACGCTATCTTACACTCACCGGTTATTCGAATGATAAACTGAAAAAGATGCGATTTGTTGACCTTCTTTCGCCCAGTGATGAATACACAAGCGCCGATGTCATCCCTTCACTGATGGACTTGACAACCGGATCGCAAACCTTTGAGGCGGAACTGCGTCATCGAGAGGGGAAAAAGCCGACAGTGGAAATCAACGCAGCAGCCATTACTTACAGTGCCCGACCAGCGTTCATCATATCCGTACGGGACCTCTCCGAAAGGAAAGCGTTGGAGAAAAAGCTAATGCACGCTCAAAAACTGGAAGCAATGGGAACCCTGGCAGGAGGCGTGGCACATGACCTCAATAATATCCTTGGTGGTCTTGTAAGCTATCCTGAATTGTTATTGTTACAACTTCCTGGAGACAGCCCTTTAAGAAAATCAATCCTAACGATACAAAAGTCAGGAGAAAAAGCAGCAGCGGTGGTTCAGGATCTATTAACATTGGCGAGGAGAAATGTTGTTGTCACTGAAGTGGTTGACCCGAATGATATTATCTCCGAGTATCTGGAAAGCCCCGAGCATAAAAAACTTTTATCGTACCATCCTGGAGTTCATTTGGAGACCCTTCTTGCAAAAGGAACTCTCAACATATTGGGATCAGCTACTCATCTCTCTAAGACTGTCATGAACTTGATTTCCAACGCTGCCGAGGCTATGCCTTCAGGAGGGACGATTTCAATCTCCACAGAGAACCGATATATTGACAGGCTCATAATAGGTTATGACAGTGTAAAGGAGGGTGATTACGTTGTTCTCACCATCGCCGACACCGGGACAGGTATTTCCCCGGATGACATAGAGAAGATCTTTGAACCGTTCTATACCAAAAAAAAGATGGGAAGAAGCGGAACCGGGTTAGGCATGACTGTGGTACGGGGAACGGTGAAGGATCATAACGGATATGCCGATGTCCAAAGCACTGAAGGGAAAGGAACAGTATTTACACTCTATTTTCCCGTAACCCGCAAAAAATTGCCTGAAGATGAATCCTCCTTATCCATTGATGCATATAGGGGGAATGGGGAATCCATTTTGATCGTGGATGATGTGGAAGAGCAAAGGCAAGTGGCCTCAGGAATGCTGAAAGGTTTGGGTTATTCAGTCGTATCGGTTTCAAGTGGGGAAGAGGCTGTTGAATACCTGAAGCCAAACAAGGTTGACTTATTGCTACTGGATACGATTATGGACCCGGGTATGGATGGCCTCGACACCTACAAAAAAATTATCGAAATGCATCCTGGACAAAAGGCGATCGTTGCCAGTGGGTTTTCTAAAACAGGTCTCGTTAAAGAGATTCAGAGTCTGGGTGCGGGAACGTATATAAAAAAACCATTCTTGCTGGAAAAATTGGGTCTTTCCGTTATGGAAGAATTGGAAAAATAGTCATTTTTTGGTTTCCGGCTCGAATGAAGAATGCCTATGCCATCATTGCGGCGGGCTCCCATCAGACTGCGAAGGGTTACATCTTCTCCGGTCTTTGGTCGCCGTGCATCTGAAAAGTCGCATCCAAGAAATCGGCATAATCACCAGGCTGATCCCTTAAATTGATCAAATGATCTCTCCGCCCCGGAGCTGTTCAAGAAACAAACCCCAGAACCTTACCAAAAAACAAGAATCCATTGCTGCGGAATTTTCAAGAATGAAAAAATTCTGAGGATTGCATTTGTCTGGCTATTGTAGGAAAATAGATCAGCCTCATTAAGGGAAAGCTATCATATGCCATCAAAATCATCCATAAAGTTTTGCGGTCAGGTTGTTTCGGACGCACAACTGAAAGACATCATAGAGATTATCGAGACATTTCCCAAACTAACCCGCACTGAACTGGCCCATACGGTCTGCGAACTGTTTGACTGGAAAAGGCCCACCGGAAAACTCAAAGGGGTTGAATGCAGGCAATTCCTTGAACGTCTGGATGATAAGGGGGTAATCCATCTTCCAGCGGTTCATCAGCGGGCTCCCAAAAAGTCGAAGCCAAAAATCTTAAAAACCCACGAAACCGATACTCAGGAAATAATTTCCACAAAACTGAGACAACTGATGCCTCTGCAGCTGATCCGGGTTGAAACCCACGAGCAGCGGCAGATCTGGTACCAGTATATCGACCGATACCATTATCTGGGATACCAGCTCCCTTTCGGAGCTCAGCTTCGATATTTTATTGTGTCCGGAACCACCCATCAACGGCTGGGGTGTTTTCAGTTTTCCTCTCCCGCGTGGATGATGATGCCGAGAGACCAATGGATTTCCTGGGACCACGAGCAGCGCCAGCGCAACCTGCAAAAAATTGTCAATAACAGCCGGTTCCTCATATTTCCCTGGGTTAAAGTGAAAAACCTTGCCAGTTCGGCCCTGGCCCTGGCCATAAAGACCGTTCCCGATGACTGGGAGCGCAGCTACGGCTACCGGCCGGTTCTGATGGAAACACTTGTGGATGAAAAGCGTTTCAAAGGCACCTGCTACAAAGCCGCCAATTGGCGTTATGTGGGGAAAACCACCGGTCGTGGACGGATGGACAAGGGGAACAAGCGCCATGGTGCGGCCGTGAAGGCCATTTATCTGTACCCCCTTACAAACGGTTTTCGTGATGAGCTGGTTCGATAAATGACTTGACTCAGGTTTCAACCGTATTAATATTGGTTCGACTCGGCCGTCTTTTCCACTGTCAATTCCGCCTGGAGATTTTCATATGACCCGTTATCTCCCCCTGATACTGTTGGGGGTGCTTTTAAATGCCACGGCCCAGCTTTGCCTGAAACAGGGAATGCGGCAGGTGGGCCATTTTGCTTTTACCCTGGAAAACCTGGTTCCCATCGGCTTCAAGGTGGGCCTTAACCCGTTTGTATTTGCGGGCTTGGTGTGTTACGTGGTCAGTGTGGTGGTATGGCTCCTGGCCCTCTCCAGGGTGGACGTCAGTTATGCCTATCCTCTTTTGAGCGTGGGCTATATCGTTACCGCTTTTGCAGGACAGTATTTTTTCAGCGAGGCCCTGGGACCCATGCGTTGGGCCGGAATAATCGTCATCTGCGTAGGTGTTTACCTCATTACCCGGAGTGCCTGATGAGAAAGGATTTTCTGCCCTTTTCACGACCGTCCATCACGGAGGAAGATATCTCAGCCATGGGAGAAGTCCTCCGATCGGGATGGATTACAACGGGACCCAATACAGCCGCCTTTGAACGTGATTTCTGTGAATATGTGGGAAGTCCCCATGGGGTGGCCCTGGCATCCGCCACCGCCGGCATGCATCTGCTCCTGAAGGCCCAAGGGATCGGGCCGGGGGATGAAGTGATTACCCCGTCCATGACGTGGGTGTCCACGGCGAACCTTATCGTTCTGGCGGGCGCCACCCCCGTATTCGCCGACATTGACCGGGATACCCTCATGGTGACCCCCGAAACAATCGCCCCCTGTTTTTCACCCAGAACCAGGGCGGTTATTCCCGTACATTTCGCGGGCGCTTCAGCGGATATCACCGCGCTGCGCGAACAGGCGCATCAACATGGCGTACCCCTGGTGGAAGATGCAGCCCATGCCCTGGGCACCCACCATCGCGGGCGTCACGTGGGGGCGGATGGAACATCCATCTTCTCCTTCCACCCCATCAAAAATATTACCACCGGCGAGGGGGGCATGTTCTGCACCGACGACCCTGAAATGGCGGAGCGGATCAACCGCCTGAAGTTTCACGGGCTTGGCGTGGACGCTTACGACCGAGAGACTCAGGGCAGATCCCCGCAGGCCCAGGTATTGGAACCGGGGTACAAATACAACATGACCGATATTGCGGCGGTGCTGGGATTGAGACAGCTTCATCGGGTGAACCAGTTCAACCGCAAAAGAAGACAACTGGCCGCCAGATACCGGGAATGGTTCGCGGATATTGATGAGCTCCTGCCGCTCTCCATCCCCGAGGATACCACACAACACGCCTGGCACCTGTTTATTGTGCGTCTTGACACGGATCGGGCCGGCATGAAACGGGATGAATTCATGGCGGAATTAAAAGACAGAAACATCGGGACAGGCCTGCACTTCCGTGCCGTACACCTTCAGAAATACTACCGGGAGTCCATGGGAATGGTAAGGGCGAAAAATTTTTCGCCCCTACTTCCCCATACGGAATGGAATTCCGACCGGATCTGTTCGCTTCCCCTTTTTCCCGATATGACTTTTGAAGATGTGGACTCCGTGGTGGAAGCCATTAAGGACGTTCTCAGTCCTTAAATTATAGAAGGGTACAAGGGACAATTACAAGAATCGTTATGAAAAACCAACAATCAACAATCAACAATCAACAATTGACAATTTCAATTGTCATCCCCGTGTTCAATGAAGCGGCCAACCTGAGCGAACTCCTCGTTCGTTGCCTCAAGACCTGCAACCGCATGGACAGGCTTTTTGAAATCATCCTGGTGGATGACGGCAGTACCGATGGGTCCCGGGACATGATTCAAGCGGCTTCAAATCAATACCCCGACGTCATCATCGGGATCCTGCTGAACCGGAATTACGGCCAGCATTCCGCCATCATGGCCGGTTTTGCGCAAACAAAGGGAGACATCATCGTTACCCTGGATGCCGACCTTCAGAACCCACCCGAAGAAATCATCAAACTGGTTCAAAAGGCCGAAGAGGGGTTTGATGTGGTGGGAAGCGTCCGTGTTCCCAGACGGGATACCCTCTTCAGGCGGATGGCATCCCAGATGGTCAACAAGGTGGTTCAAATGTCCACGGGCATCACCATGCACGATTACGGCTGCATGCTGAGGGCCTATCGCCGCCATATTGTGTCGGCCATGATGCAGTGTTCCGAGCGAAGCACCTTCATTCCCGTTCTGGCCAACAGTTTTGCCAGGCATACCGCCGAAGTCGAAGTTCAGCATGCTGAGCGGTCCGCCGGGGACTCCAAATACAGCCTTTGGAAGCTCATCAACCTGCAGTTTGACCTGTTGACGAGCATGACCACATTTCCCCTTCGCCTGTTGAATGTCCTGGGGGGTATTATCTCCGCGTTCGGCGTAGGATTCGGGCTCTTCTTGTTAATCATGAGATTGATTTACGGAGCCGCGTGGGCTGCCTCGGGGGTGTTTACCCTCTTTGCCATTCTGTTTATTTTTATCGGTGCACAATTTCTGGCCATGGGCCTTTTGGGGGAATACATCGGGCGAATTTACAGCGATGTGCGGGCCCGTCCACGGTTTTTTGTCGAGCGGATCGTGGGGGAAAGCCAATTGGATGCAGGGGTAGGCCCCCGGGCCGAATCAGGCGCCTGCGCGAACACAGACCCCCCAAAAACGTAGGGGCAGACCTGTGTGTCTGCCCGTTATATAACGATCTATTACATAAGGATTTATCCATGAAAACAATTGTTCTGGCCTATCACAATATCGGCTGCACCGGCATCAAGGCGCTGTTAAACAACGGCTTTGATATTGCGGCCGTATTTACCCACAAGGATGACCCAAAAGAGAATATCTGGTTTGATTCCGTGGCCGAGCTGGCCGCACAAAATAACATTCCGGTGTACGCGCCGGAAGACATCAACCACCCTCTCTGGGTACAGAAGATTCGAGATCTCTCTCCAGAAATCATATTCTCCTTCTATTATCGGAACCTGGTGCAAACGCCCATTCTGGATATCCCCCCCCATGGATGCCTGAACCTTCACGGGAGCCTGCTGCCCCGTTATCGAGGACGGGTTCCCATCAACTGGGTGCTGCTCAGTGGCGAAAAAAAAACCGGAGTGACCCTTCATTACATGACCACCCGGCCGGACGACGGCGATATGGTAAGCCAGAAGTCAATGGAGATATCAGAAGATGACACCGCCGTTTCGCTGCACAAAAAAGCCGCCGCGGCTGCGGGTGAAATGCTGAATGAGATCCTTCCCGCCCTGCAGGCCGGTGAAGCCCCAAGGATGCCTCAGGATCATGGGAAAGCCTCCTACTACGGGGGGCGCACCCCGGCTGACGGGGAGATTGACTGGGTCATGCCCGCCTCCGGTGTCAGGAACCTGGTGCGGGCCGTAACACGCCCTTTTCCGGGGGCCTTCAGCCACATGGGCGATCGAAAATGCCTTTTCTGGACCGTCAGTGAGGTATCACGGGAAGAAGGCGCCAAACCGGGTATGGTGCTTTCAGTGGACCCCCTGGTCATCGCTTGTGAAACGGGGGCCATTCGCGTTGACGCAGCCCAGCAGGCGGGCGATGTGTTCATGGGGGGAGCGCAGCTTGCATCCCATATGGGCCTGGTGGAAGGGATGCGGTTTGGGAAACGGGCCAGCGACCGGATTCGGGCCGCTCAGAAAAAGCGGGTGCTGATCCTGGGGGTCGACGGGTTCATCGGAAACGCCTTGAGCGAACGGTTGCTGGAAAGCGGGCGGTATGAAGTACACGGAATGGACCTGCATTCCAAGTATGTTCAACGTCTTATGGGCACGCCCGGTTTCCACTTCGATGAAGGGGACATTTCCATCCACAGGGAGTGGATCGAATACCACATTCGAAAATGTGACATTGTTATTCCGCTGGTGGCCATCGCCACCCCCATCGAATATACCCGAAATCCCCTCCGCGTATTCGAACTGGATTTTGAAGAGAACCTGCGGGTAGTGCGATACTGTGACAAATACGGCAAACGTATCATCTTTCCATCCACCTCCGAAGTCTACGGCATGTGCGAGGACATGGATTTTGACGAGGATGACTCCAAATTGGTCTTGGGACCCATTCGCATGCAGCGGTGGATCTATTCCTCCTGCAAGCAGCTGCTGGACCGGGTGATCTGGGCCTATGGCCGGCAGAAAGGTCTGAAATTCACCCTCTTCAGGCCTTTCAACTGGATCGGTCCCAGGCTGGACAGCCTCATGAGTGCCCGCATCGGCAGCTCCAGGGCCATTACCCAGTTAATTTTAAATCTGGTGGAAGGGACTCCCATACAACTGGTGGATTCCGGAAATCAGAAAAGATGTTTTACCGACGTCTCCGACGGAGTTGAATGCCTCTATCGGATTATCGAAAATAAAGGCGGCGTCTGCGATGACCAGATCATCAACATCGGAAACCCCGACAACGAGTTCAGCATTCGCGCGCTGGCGGAACTTCTGGTATCTAAATTCAATAAGCACCCCCTCAAAGAGAAATTCCCCCCCTTTGCCGGTTTACGGGATGTGGAGAGCCGCGCCTATTACGGCGAGGGATACCAGGACATGGAACATCGAAAGCCCAGCATTCGAAATGCCAAGCGGTTGCTGAACTGGGAACCTTCCGTGGCGTTGGAGCTTTCGGTTGAGGAAACCCTCGACTATTTTCTGCGGGAAGCCATCCGTTCCGGTGATTTTGAAACTTGAAACTTGAAATTTTAAATTTGGAAGAAACCTGAAGTGGGCAGCTGCATTGCCTAATTTCCAAATTCAAATTTCCAAATTCTAACTATGGACATCGGCCTGCGTGTTGACGTGGATACCTTGAGGGGAACCCGCTATGGGGTTCCCGCCTTGGCCGAACTTCTGGCAAAATACGACATTCGGGCTTCGTTCTTTTTTTCCGTGGGACCGGACAACATGGGCCGTCACCTCTGGCGGTTGCTGCGTCCGCGTTTCTTGTGGAAAATGATGAGAACCCGGGCCGCCAGCCTCTATGGCTGGGATATCCTTTTAAGGGGGACGGCCTGGCCGGGACCGATGATTGGCCGAAAACTGCCCCATTTGATCGCCGCAACCGCCCGGGCCGGGCATGAGGCGGGGTTTCATGCCTGGGATCATCATGGTTGGCAAACAAAAATCGATGTCATGACCGCCAAGGACATTTCACATTCCCTGACCCGGGGCGTTGCCGCTCTGACGCAAACCCTGGGGAAAACGCCCACCTGTTCCGCCGTTCCCGGCTGGAAATGCCGGAATCAGGTGCTCCTTAAAAAGGCGGCTTTTCCCTTTATCTACAACAGCGACTGCCGGGGTCGGAGCATCTTCTATCCGGTGGTGGCAGGAAAAACCCTTTCTCAGCCACAGATCCCGGTAACACTCCCCACCTATGATGAAACAATGGGGCACGGGGGCGTCGATGCGCAAAATTTTAATGATTATATGCTGTCGCTGATGAGCCACACCCGGCTGAACGTCCTGACAGTCCATGCCGAGGTGGAAGGAATCGTCTGCCTCAGCATGTTTGAACAGTTCCTGAAATCCGTCCGATCCATGGGTGGAACAATGGTCCCTCTGGGTCAATTGCTGGACAGCACCCCTGAATTCGAAACCGCCACCATCGAGCCTCGGGAGATACCGGGCCGTGAGGGCTGGGTGGCCTGCCAGGCCTAAAAGCGGAACTGAAACTGAACACCATAGATGGCATATCTGCCGTTATTTACCCTATTCTCCCCGTCATCCCGGTTGTCGTCCCCGTCATCATACCACATGAATTCGGGAGCCAACGAGAACCCTTTGGCCACCTGAATGGGGATGCTGATGCCCCAGAACCAGGATTTGTACCGCATGGGATTCTTGTCCCCCTCGCTTTTCATCTGCCCGTACATGATGTGCGGCGTCACAATTCCCAGGCGGTAAGACCCGTCCACCCACCAGCCGTAGGTTGTGGTGTTGTCCAGTTGGCGGTCATAGATTGTGGCGGCTGAGTTTCTGGCCGGTGGACTGACGCCCATGCCGCCCCCGGTATTGCTCCAGTTCTGCCCCCAGTTGCCTTCGGCACTGAACTGAAAGGGTCCGAATCCGGCCAGGACGCCCAGACTTCCGATGTAGGTATCGATATGCTTGTCAATCCCGTCAGTATCCGGATGAGTGGTAAGGAAATCAACTTTGCGCCGTTGATAAAGAAAACTGGGAAAAATGCTGATGGGACCGGCATAAATGGGAAGCCCCAGGTCGATCCTGGGCAATTTGGTATCGGTCTGATATGGAATGGCCTCTTTAGCGTAGGGGGCATAATTATCCAGTGCGGCACCGTTGGGGTCCACCAGGGCCACGGCAAGGCGTATGGTATTGGTAAAATGGTAGGTCCCCCTGATCTGGGCAAAACGTCCGGAATAAAGTTCACCGTACCCCTCGCCGATAATGTTCAGGCTTCCCGATCGCGTACCCAGCATCTGGTAAGGCAAAAGCGGAGAAATGGGCGTTGTGGTCTTTCCGGCGAGGACCTGAAAGTTATCCGTCAGATCCCACCAGCCGTAGGCATGCCTGAGCTGCACCCCGTCGCTGGTGGTTATGAGTGTCACCCCTTCCTTGTTGGTCCTTGGGCTGGTACCGCCGCTGACCTGGCCGACGCCCAGCTGAATGAACATGCCCACGTTATCTTCATGGGTCCATTTCACATTGAATCGGGTGATGTTGGGAACCTGTATGGCGGTGTTGGTAAATGGAGCGTTGCCGAGTTTTTTATATTGCGCGTTTTCCCTGTTTCTCTCCAGATAGTAACAATCCACATATACCCGTCCGCCGATGGTGACCTTGGCTGGCACGGTGCTTACGAATATACCCACCAGAAACAACGCTGCAAAACAACCCAATAACCATTTCAACATTTCCTCCTCCATAGAAACATTTCCCAGCGTCTTCCCGGAGCAGCATCATATCATAACGGGTTGATATTTTATATCAAAAATACGCATCCAATGCGGCGTTCACCAAACTGGAATATCCGGAACCTGAGACAAGCCGGCTCCAAGCGACGTTTTTGTGTTGACATGACCATATACATGGTAATACAATTTGTATAACGCAGGCAATGGGAGTCAAAAAATGCCAATCAGCGCCAGGCTGGATGAAGAAACAGAAGATCTTTTATTTAAAACGGCAGCGGCCCTAAATGCAACCCGAACCGAGATTTTGAAGCGCTCAATCCGTGATTTTTGCCGGAGGACCTTGGAAAAAAAAACCAAGAAGCCCTACGATCTCATTGAAGATCTGATCGGTGAAGAATACAGCGGAAAGGGCAATCTTGCCGAAGATAGTGAGGAAATTCTACGAAAAGCATTCAGTAAGAAATCATGATGCTCATTGATACAGGCCCCATTGTAGCGCTATTCGACGCCTCGGATAATTATCATCACTTATGCCTGCAAACACTGAAAAAAATAAATCAACCCCTGGTCACCACTTGGGCGGTTCTTACCGAGGCATTTTACCTCCTTGGATTTTCCTGGAGGGCCCAGGATAACTTGTGGGAATTCATCATGAGGGGGGGAATGGACGTCCTGCCCTTGAATGCCAGGCTGATCGGGCGTTGTCGGACCCTTATGGAAAAATACAGGGATTTGCCCATGGATCTGGCAGACGGAACCCTGGTTGCGCTCGGGGAACAAGAAAAAATTGAACAGATTTTCACTTTGGACCACAGGGATTTCAACATCTACAGGCCCGATCATGCGGAGTATTTCCAAATATCTCCTGATCCACACTGAATCTTCGTCTTCAATAACCCTTCCTGAAAAGAAAGTTGGCGCATAGTTTTCAAACTGAAGGTTACAATCAGCAGCTTTCACTTGCCGTTTCCGGAAAACAATACGTAGAATAACAAATATCTATCCCAATAGGTCCATAAATAACTCATCTCTAGTAAATTTATTATAATGTGATTGATATCTCCATTATTATTAATAATAGGGTCAAATTGAATTAGGTGTCAAGACTAAAAGGCCTGTTGCTTAAAAGCGTTTTGTAACCTGAATTTCAAGCAAACTGGCCGAGCGATTTTTGAGACAATGTGATTAGAGGGAGCATGCCAGAGATAATGAAAAGCCGCCGAGCCCGAAAAGCCCGGCCAAAACGGCCTGCATACACAAACACTAGCTGCGTTTTTCTTAACATCGGCGGACTTCGTCCGGCCGGACTAACTGACCTCACCCTGATGATACCTGTTCTTTGGTGCTACATAGCGAACAGGCGACGTGCGTCTTTCAGGAGGAGCAGGAGCTGCTTCTCACGAAGCGGTGAGGTCATAAAACCGAAACGCAAATAGAACCGGGAAGCATCGTCATCGATCGGGTGGGCAAGCAGGGCGCGTATGCCGGCCTGCTCAGCGATCAAGAGCGTACGGCGAATAACATCCTGGAGGAGGCCTCTACCGATACCACGTCCCTGGTGGCGGATAGAAACAGCGAGCCGGGCGAGAATAACCAGGGGAATAGGGTATTGCCCCATGCCCTTACGAATTCGCTCCGGTGCCTGCAATGTGTCTACCTGTCCGACCGTTAGGCTGTAGTAACCGACGACCCGGTCATCTTCGGCTACAACAAAAGTCCTGGCTGAACCACTGTTCTGCGCCTGGAGGGCATGACGGAGCAGCCATTCATTCATGACCGGTTTTCCGCAGTCGAAGGACTCAGGAAAATGCCCCCTGTTCAGCGCTTCGGGGGCGCTCAGGAGCATGGCTTATCCCAAGGCGCAGTTCTGGAAAAAAGGTCTTTCAATCCAACGTTGTCTTCAGCGGGACGATCCAGTAACGTCAGGAATCGCTCATATTGTTTTCCTGAAACCATGAACATGCGTTGATCCAGAAGCGTCTGCTCGGCGGCTTGACAAGCACTGTCTATGATGAACTGTGTCAACGACTTGTGGCAAGCCGCTGCTGCACGGCGCAGGACTGATTCCTGTTCCGCTGTTGCTCGAAGTCCAAGACGAGCAGATTTGACAGTCCGTTTGATGATCGTTTCTGTGGCGGGCATAAAGAATCTCCTTGTAACGTTTATTTCCCATGTTAGTACATATGACAAACAATATCAAGCGTCATGTTGTTGACAGGGTGTACGGGGGTTGTTAGGATACTGCTTGTGGGTTTAGGGTGTAGGGTTTAAATTTAAGGTCTAAAGTTTAAGGCCTAAGGTTTCCGTTGTAAATACCTTATGCCTGATACCTTACACCTTTTCTGAGCCGGAGCAGACCAAAATGCCCGTTTATGAATACCGGGCCCTGGACAGGGCCGGCAAGAACCGGGACGGGATCATTGATGCCGACAGCCCCATCGCGGCAAGACAGAAATTAAGGGAAACGGGCGTTTTTCCCGTCAGCATTAAAGCATCCGCTTCCGCGACCCAAGAATCCGCGGAAAACAAAACGGTTCGATTGCCTCTTTTAAAACGGATCAAACTGGGTGAGTTGTCTGTGGCCACGCGTCAACTGGCAATTCTCCTGGGCGCCGGCATTACCCTGGTGGCATCCCTGGAAGCCATGATCATGCAGGTCGCCAACCCCGCATTCAAGCGTGTGCTGGCCCAGATCAAGGAATCCGTCAATGAAGGCAACAGCCTGGCCCACGCCCTTTCCAATCACCCAAAGGTTTTCTCCAATGTCTATATCAACATGGTCCGGGCCGGAGAGGCCTCTGGCTCTCTCGACTTGGTATTGCACCGACTGGCCGATTTGAGCGAGCAGGAGCAGGCCTTGAAGGGGCGCTTGAAAGCGGCCATGGCGTATCCGGTCCTCATGAGCTGTGTGGGGGTGGTGGTGGTTTTTTTCCTGGTGGCCTTTGTGGTCCCCAACGTCACCCGGATTTTCCATGAGATGCATCAGGCGCTGCCGCTGCCCACGGTCATTCTCATAGGGGTCAGCGATTTTCTCATGAAGTTCTGGTGGCTGGTCCTTGCCATGGCGCTAGGCCTCATGGCGTTGTTCTGGCGGTTGAAAAATACGGGGAAAGGCCGATATAGATGGGATCGGTTTAAACTGGCCATTCCCCTTGTGGGCGCGTTTAATATCAAAACTGCCGTGGCGCGTTTTGCGCGAACCCTGGGAAGCCTGCTTCAAAATGGCGTGCCGCTTTTGACCGCCCTGGATATTGTCAAAAATGTGGTGGGAAACACACTTTTTGCGGAAGTCATCGATGGGGCCATGGATGCAGTTGAGAAGGGCAACGCCCTTGCCGCCGCCATTACGGGGAACCGTTGTTTTCCGCCCATTGCGGTGCAGATGATTTCGGCCGGCGAGCAAAGCGGCCATCTGGAAGAAATGCTGGATAAAATTGCGG